>OGEQ01000283.1_pt1 | contig 56140 bp, 56 predicted proteins | sample 1570731 | NCBI WGS metagenome assembly OGEQ01 (sample SAMEA2582132, study PRJEB24529) | metagenome | biome: Human gut stool | place: China | collected 2011
TTAAAATAAAAGCCTAAGAGCAGTTAGTATTAAATGCTCTTAGGCTTATTATTTTTTGTTCTATTTAGCAATTAGTTGAACCAATGTAAGTCACTAAACTTTCTAATAGTAAAGTCATATATAACTTATCTTTCTTTCAATATATCTCCATCTTTTAAATGTATATGTTTATCTGAGGGACTTAAAAAATAATAATCTTCTCCATCATGCTCTATCCACCCATCAACCCATTGGGCAACTTCTTCAGTTCCTAAATTTATAGAAACTTTATCACCACTTGTAAAAACAGTTCCTTCACTTTCATATCTTCCAAAATCATTTTTAAAAATTTTTCCCATAAGATTCTCTCCTTTTAAAATTATATCTGTGAAAAAATGAAATTATTGATGGTGAGAATACTACTATTATAGCTATTAAGTTTCTGAAAACATGTGAAAACTGATATGCTTTAAAATCATTATAAACTTGATTTAGAGCAAAAATTATCAATAAATATCTAATCCCATTAAATAAAGGTCTTTTTGAATTTAACAAAGCAAAAATTATAATTAAAACTAAAAAATCTAACATAATATCCTCACCCCATTCATTTTATCTCTCTTGTAAAATTTAACTTTCTAAATTTACAAATTTTAAAGTTACACCCTTTCTATAAATATAAAAATACACTATAGATAAATAGTGTATTTTTATATTATAACTGTAGTAAATTTCTAATTGATTCCTGTAATAACTGTGAAAAATTTATTTCATATTTTTTAGCTTGAACATCTAACCAATTAGGTATAGTTACAGTCTTTTTAACAGCTTTATTATCTAACACCTGTCTAATAACTGGCATATAAACTTCAACTAATGTAGTTGCTTGATTTTTTTCAAGTTTTAGATCATTCAACTTTGATGGAACTGGAATTAATTCTTTTCCTTCAATTTCTTCATCTGTTTCTAAACCGTATAAGTGTAGCCCCAAAGCTTCCTTTGATACTTTCATAATTTCATCATCACTATAAGCACAAGTTATACACCCTTCTAAATCGGGAAAAGTTATTGTTATACCATCACTTTCTGTTGTAACTATAGCTGGAAAGATATAAGTATCTTTTTTCTTCATAGAAACACTTCCTTTTAATTTTTAATTTGGTAAGGAGGCAGAATTAAGATTATAAAATCTTAATTCCAGCTTGTTTAAAGATACTTCTTACAGTACCTATTGGTAAATCCTTCTTAGGATGTGGAATTGTTAATCTTCCCTTCTTAGTAGGATGTTTATATTGGTGGTGGTCACCAACACAATTAACTTCATACCAACCATCCTTAGTAATGATTTTCACTATTTCTCTTGAAGAATAAGATTTCATTACCTCACCCTCCTTACATATATATTATAACACGTATTATTATACGTATCAAGTGATTTTGTTAGGAATATTCATAATATTATATATCTTTTATTGCTAATCTTTTTATACTTTCTGAGTATTTTTTAAAATCCCCAATTAAAAGCTTTATATTATTATCATATTTCTTCAATAAAAAACTAGCTGGTATATTCATTTCATAATCATCTTCATTCTCGGACTTTTCTTCAATATTAAAATTAAAACTTTCTTTAACCTTTTCAAGTAAAAATTCTGAATTTAATATATATCTTTTGATATTCTTTTTTCTTCCCAAATCTAAATTAAATTCAAAACTATAATCTGACTTTTCAATAGCTCTAGTTACTTCTGTTTCATAAACTTTATCAAAAAATACTTTTAAAGAGTTCATTGATTTAAAGTCTGTAAGTTCTCTTTTTTCTTGGCTATCTCCAAATCTATTCTCTATTAAAGCATTGAAATCGAAAATATCATTAGCCTTATATTTCTCTATTTCTCTTTTATTTTTTTTCATAAAATTATTGAAAAGCAAATTAATAAATGTTCTATTAGTAACTTTTTTATCTTTTATAAGTCTTACCTTTATATTTTCAATCCATTCTTTTTCTAATGACAAATTAATTAAAATATTATTTTCTAAAAGCTTCATATGTTCTTTTAAAAATTTTATATAACTTTCTTTACTATACAAAACCTTTTTTCTATACAACACTTTAACTTTTTCTTTTAATATTTCATTTGAATACTTAGTTGATGTATATATGTTTTTTCCCTTCTTACTACTATCTCCTATATTTAAAAATATGACATTCTTCATTGAACTTTTTATATCAATAAATTCTTCTGATGGAAATTCTATTCTATCTAATTTATCAATAATATCATTCATTACAAATCTAATAGATACATCTAAATGTTTAGCAATATCTTCAATACTTATAAAAAAATCCTCATAAAATATTTTTTTATAATAATATTGACCAACTTCATCTGCTACCCCTATTAATTTAAGAATAATTGGAAGCTCTTCTCCCTTTTTAGCATTACGTAATTCAATTTTTAAATCTAATATATCTTGCTTTGATATATTAACCTCACTTAATACATCTTCAAATGTTATTTTCATCTTACACCTCATATAGTTATGAATAATCTTAACTATATTATATCACTTGATTAATATTAACTAAAAGTGTCCCCCGGGGACACCTTTGAAATTTATTTAAAAATTCTATTCTCTCACACAACAAATATAGTTATGAATAATCATAACTATATTTGTTTTTTTAATAAATCTATTCTTTTTCAATCATATTTTTGAAGGCTTCATCAAAAAAAATACTATCTTCAACTAATTCTAACAACTTATCCATAGAAGAATTTAATATCTCATATGGCATTATATTAAAATTTTCATTGATACTCTTATTTTCTCTCAACCAGTTTTCTAATAAATCTTTACACTCAACTATTAAATCATTTAAAGATATACTTGAAATTTCATCATCTGAATACTTAAAAATCTCCAAAGTTCCTTTTAAACTTTCATCAATTAATATTACATTATCATCACTTTCTATAATACTGATAGCATATAAGATTGAATTTAAAGAAAATCTTTCTCCACTTTTCATTTCATCAAGTTCACTAATTTTTTTATTTAAATAATCTCTTAATAATATCATATGTATTCCTCCTTAATATTTAATTCTAAGAAGGCAAATGTGTGTTAGGTTGCCTTCTTAGGTAATGCCTTTTTTTAATTATTCTTATTAACAAGTTCAGTTATCTTTTTCAATTCATTTTTATCTAATTTTCTGAAAGAACCATATTTACATGTTGTTCCTTTAATCGCTACTAAATTTTCATCAAAATCTACATCTAAATAACTACTCATACCATATATACTCTCCTTAACTTTATATATAGTTAAATTAATCTTTTCAATATATTTTATTTCCATTTTGAAATCCTCCTTTAATTCAACACTTTCGTTAATCACTCTCGTGTTGTTTTTTTGTTGAGCCTAAGACTTCATATCGGAGCGAATTGTAAAGGAAAATGGAGCAAGTTTTTTTAGCTGCTACGAATGTAATGAATGGCCGATAAAAAAACTTGTGGAATGGCTTTACAATTTTAGCGTAGATATGATAGGCTGAAGCTTCAAAAAACAAATAAAATAAAAAGAAGAGCCTTAGCTCTTCTCTCTTTATTGATTTCAAGTGGTAAGCATAATCTTTTAAAACATTGAGTGAAAATCCATTGTTAAATAGAATTTTAAAATAAAAGCCTAAGAGCAGTTAGTATTAAATGCTCTTAGGCTTATTATTTTAATTAGTTAAACTAATATAAGCAATTAAACTTTCTAATGATGTACATGTTATTACTAAAGAACTATTGTCTCATCTATAATTTCATTAAATGTTTCTGTATGAGTTATAATAATTATAATCATATCTTTTTTTATATTTTTTAATAATGTATTTAATTTTTCAACACTTTCCTTATCCATGGCTGAATTAGCTTCATCTAAAATTAATAATTTAGGTTGCTTTAGTAACGATCTAGTCACACTTAATTTCTGCTTTTGTCCACCTGATAAATTGTAATTTTTTTCACTAATAATAGTATCCATACCATTTTCTAAACTATTTATAAAGGTGTCTAAATTTAATTCTTTGAGAGTTAAATTTAGAAGGTTTTCTTTTGAGTGTTGAATATTGTAAGTTAAATTATTATAAATTGTATCATTCATCAATACTGGTTCTTGCTCTACTACTGATATAAAATTTTTTCTAAGATCTATAATATCTATATTTTTTATATTGATATCATTATAATTAATATTTCCAGTATAGTTATTATATAATCCAATTATAACATTTATCAATGAACTTTTCCCTTTTCCATTTTCACCAATAATTTTATAAATTTTTCCTTTATTAAAAGTATAACTAAAATCTTTTAAAACAATAATATTATTATCATATGAAAAATTTACATTTTTTAATTCTATTTTAGAAATATCATTTATTAACAAGCTCCCATTTAATTCAGCTTGAATATTAAATAAATTCATAATTCTATCATAAGAAACCAGCAAACTTTGATAGCTCTTTGAACATGTTAAGAAATAGCTCATACTATTTAAAAATATCCCAAAATAGGTCCCAATGATAGTAAATTCACCAATTGTCATATTTTCATTCATAATTTCATATATTCCTATTAAAAGTATTAATATATTGGCTAATACATTTATTAACATACCCGAATTCGAAAAAATACTATTAATTTTAGTTAAATTCATACAACTATTTAATAGCTTATTAAATAATTTTTTCAATCTTATATTTAAAATATCACTAATAGCATTTATCTTTATAAATTTAATATTTTGTATATGTGTGTTCATTTCATTAAATAGTTCACTCTGATTATCTTTATAAATATAATTAGCACTATATAATTTTTTTTTGAAAATTTTATATAATGATATATATAGAGGAATTAAAAATATTAATGAAAAAGTTACTTTAAAGCTTATATTAAATAATATTATTGTACTAATAATTAAATTTATTATGTTAAATAAAAACTCTTTTATATTACTAATAATAAAAGTTGAAAGTGTATTTGAATCTATCCCTATTTGTTGATTTAAATATGCTGAATTATTTTTGTTAAAAAAATGTAATGGTAACAATTTTATATGATTTAAAACACTATATTGTATTTTAAAAGTTATTACTGATAGCAAATTTGCATATATAATTTCTGATGTAAAAGTAAAAATTACACTAAATATATTTAAAAATAATATTATAAGAATCATCTTTATTAAATTTTCGTTGAATTCTTTTAAAACTAACATATCTATAATCCTACCATTTACTAATGGTAGGATTATAGAAATACCCCATACAAACAAAGAAATTAATAAAAATATACTTAATTTCAATTTATTTTTTTTAAAATATTTAGTAGTAAATTTAAAAATTTCTATTAGCTTTTTCATTATTTACTTTTTAATAAATATTCTTGGTATGAATTGCACTCGAATATTTTATTTTCCTTCCAATATTTATGTTCAGCATTATTAGCAGGATAATTCTGAATAGATGCTTTTAACTGATGAAAAGCACTTTCTTGCATAACATTTGATTTAAATTCTAATTTATCTAAATGGAATTTTATTAATTCTGTATAATTATTTAATTCATTTATCATGAAATTTTTATCTTCTAATAAATTAGGTTCTACTGTTGTAAATTCAATATCAAATACATTATGAGTCCCCATAAGGGTTAATATTTTCTTTAAGTAGTTATTAACATAAGAATTTCCATTGCTTGTAGCACTTGTTATAGTACCTGAAAATTTATTGTTTAATTTATATATATGAAGCCAATAACTAAGTCTATCAATTAAAGTTTTCATATCACCACTAACATTGTGGGCAAAAACAGGACTCCCTAGAATTATAAAATCTGATTCTTCAATCATTGTTTTAATTTTATACATATCATCATTTATATCTTGTACACATACCCCATTTTTAAAACAATTATTACAGCTTAAACAATTAGATATATTATAATCATTAGTTGTTATTATTTTATATGTTATATCATTTGATTCATTAACTAATCTTTCTAATAATATTTTTGTAATTTTATACGTATTAGATAATTTACCTTTTCTACTACCTACTATTGCTAATATCTTTTTCATAGTGCCTCCCCAAATATGCTTTTGTTATAGCAATTCTAATATACTAGATATATCTCTATTTCTGTATCTTAAAAATTCATATCCTATACCTACTAAACCAGTTTCAATTGATAAATCTTTAAAGTAGTTTAAACTTTTTATTGGATATTCATTGGTAATAAGTTTATAATTGGCTAGTTTAAATATTTTTTCAGTTAATAATTCTTCTAATTCTTGATCATATTGATTATTTAAAAAATTTATTAAAATATCAGATGTTAAAGCTAGATTGTCATATAAATCATTATATTTAATTATATTTAATAATATTTTCTTTAATTTTAAAAATTCAATATTTTTATTTATCAGATTACAATTCAAAAATAAAAATATATTCTTTAGCTGATTAAAATCATATATTAAATCACTGTCATTTTTATAAAGTTTTGAAATGATATTAGAATTTATTAAATTTAATTCTGCTTTAAAATCATTTTTCATACTTGTAATATTTATATCATATAAATCATTAATAGTACTTAATAACTTAGCTGGACTAATATCTGACATTTCATTAAATGAATTCAATCCTATTTTTAATATTTCAAACTCTAATAAATCTTTTAAAGATTCTAATATTAATTTATATTTATATAATTTATCTTTTTGGTATAATTTTTTTATTAAATCTATTGCTTTAATTATCTCCTTTAAATTTAATTGTTTATATTCAATATCATTTTTTAAATTATTTATAAATATATTTAAACATTCTAATACATTATCATCATAGATATAACTATTATTTATTAATACATCTATAACATCAATAGAATCTTCTATTGATTTAAACTGTGGTGATAGCAATACTTTTTTATTTAAAAGTGTTTTTATAATTTTTTCTAAAATATTTATAGGATCCTTTGTAATTTTATTTAGTTCAAATAAGTACTTTAATGTTCCAGCTAATCCATTTCTATAATTAAAATTAAGTTGAATACTACTTTCAAAATAATGTTCAATTATACATTCATCATTGTATATTATAGATTTTTCTTCTATCAACTTATAAACTTCAATTGCTAAATGTTCTAAATCTAAATTGAAATTTAAATTAAAATTATTATATAAAGTTATATTGAATAAATCATTGTTTTTTCTATTTAGCTCATTAGCTAAATATTTCGAATTATTCAAAGAGATATTTAAATAATCAATTTGTTTATTTAAAATATCATAATTAAAATTATTAATTTTATTAATAACATATTCAAATCCTGAAGTTTTAAAATAATCTTTTATTATATTATTTCTTGAATCAATCAAATCTTTACTTGTTGTAATAGTGTTAAATATAGGTATATCATCAAGTATCATATCTTCTATTTCAGATGTAACCATAGATTTGTTTAAATGTACACTATTCCATAGTGTATATAATGTTTTTTCAAATGCTTGCATATTGCTGGTATATTTAGGATGACTTGAATACTCTAAAATTTTACTATATTCATAGGTATTTCTCATAAGTTGTCTAACTTTAATATCTTTGAAAATATTTAGTTTGTCTAGAAAATCAACTTTATTTTCTAAAATAAATATATTTATATCGTTAAATCCTTCTACAATATCATTTTTATAATTCCTATAATCGATTTTTATATTATTAACTAAAGGAATATTATTCTGAGACTTAACATTAAATTCTTTATACTCAAACTTAGGATTATTTATATCTCCTACTAATTGTAATATTTTAAATGGTAATTTTTGATCTTTATAACTTAATGCACTTATATCTATACCTTGTCCATTTTTATTCATAAAAGCAGTATTGCTAGGTAAAAATGACATTGCATTTATAGATTCTTCATAATTTAAAGAAATAACATCAAAAACATCCTCTATATTATCTTTAAATGAATGTACAAAAAGAGTTTCTAAATCTATTAAATATGGATGCTCTCCACTAGCTATTATATTTTCATGATGAAAATCATTTCCCTTTAAAGGTCTAAAGTATGGTATGAGTACTCTCACTATTTTGTAATATCTTTTTACTTCATCATAATTTTCACATTGCTTAATATCTATATATTCTTCAATTGTATAAAAATCATTATAATAATTTCTTGGTATTGCTAACTTTTCCAAGTTTGAAGTTTTATTTATCCATGATAACAACTCGTAAAACTTTTTTGCTATAAATAAGTTTTTAGGCTTATATATTATTTTAGTATTATTATTGAATTCATATTCAACAACAAATTTCCCACCAGCATGTGTATCCCCTAAATTTCCTTTAATGTTAGTTATTAATGAAGATATATTATGAACCAATTTTATATCCATATAATCTTCATCTATTCTTTTAAGTGATTCTAAATAATTTTCAACTACGTGTTTAGTTTTAATACACAATCTTCTAAGCATAACTGGATACTTTTCTAAAAAGATTGTAGTATTTTTTATATTATTAAAATTTTTAATATTAAATTCCTTAAACACTTTATAATTTTGATTATAATATTCATAAATAATAGTTTTACTACAAATGTTAGTTAAATTAAGTCCTACATTTATTAGCATCTTAATTACACAATCTTTAGATATTTGGATATTATTATATTTATTAATTTCATTATCTATTTTAATTTTTGCCCAATTTATAAATATATTTAAAAAGTAAAATACATTATTATAATCATACAATTCAAATTTATTATTATCTTTATAAAAATTAATTATTTCATTGTAAATCTTATACCATTCCATAGTTTGAATATCTAAATTATATATATCTTCTTTACAATTTAAAATTGTTGAAAATTGCTCTTGGGTTATGTTTTCCAATTTTAACTTATGTATAATATTTTCATATTTTAATATATTATCTTTATTAATCCATTCAGTTAAAATTTGTGTTGAACAATCTTTATCTAATAATTGACCATTAAAATTTTTTAATTTTTCATTATTAGTCAAAACGGCATTTATATTCATTAATTTTATCCCCTTTTTAAAAAATAAAAATAATAAAATTAATATAATATAAATATTACACTAATAATATTATTTTTATTTTTATACTTTTAAATTAAATTTTTTATTTGCTTGTTGTAGCACTAGCCCAAGATGCTAAACTAAGACTACCTATAAATACAGTAGAAACATAAGTAGATACTACTGCTGAAACAGTTCTTGGTTCTATATCAACCTTAGTTTCTCCTTGAGAAAAGCTTTCCTCAAAATCTGGTCCTATCATAGCTAATGCATCTGGATTAAAATTGTTCATATTAATTCCCTCCCACAATTTAATTAAATTTATCATAAGACATTTTTTATTTTACCATAAATAATATATTATGGAAATAAATTACTTTTATGTTTTTTCATTGTTTTTTTTTCTTTTAATGGTATAATTATTTTAATAAATTATAAGAAAGTAGGATGTGTATGATTTCTATAAAAAATATAACTAAACACTATGGTAAATTTAAGGCTGTTGATAATATTAATATTGAGATGAAAGAAGGAAATGTTATAGGCTTAATTGGTCCAAATGGAGCTGGAAAAACAAGTACTATTAATATGATTATCGGACTATCTAATCCAACTAGTGGTAGCATTGAAATATTTGGTGAAAAAATGGATACAAGCTCCATCTCAGTTAAGAAATTAATAGGATATGTTAGTGATAATTCAAACAGATTTTTAAAACTAAAAGGAATAGAATATCTTAATTTTATTTCAGATATTTATAAAATATCTTCAACTGAAAGAAAGACAATTATTTTGGAATTATCCAATTTTTTCGAAATGACAAATCATTTAGACAAAAGAATAGAAGATTATTCAAGGGGAATGAAACAAAAAATATTTATTATTGCATCATTATTACACAAACCTAAATTATGGATATTAGATGAGCCATTTAATGGTTTAGATCCTTCTTCAAGTCATAACCTTAAAGAATTCATAAAAAAATATGCTAAACAAGGAAACATAATATTAATATCATCACACATATTGGAAATAATGGAAAACTTGTGTGATGAACTTATATTAATTAAATCAGGTAAAACTTTATATAGTGGAAATATAAAAAATCTCAAAAAAAACTTTAATGAAGATACATCTTTGGAAGAAATATACATGGAGGTGTTAAATAACAATGGGATTTTGGAAGTTAATTAAGGTTGATTTAAAGATAAAATATAATACAATTTTTAATTCACATAGCACTCTTAACAAAACAGATAAAATAACTGTATTTATATTTATTTTATTATTGATTATTTTCCCTTTAGAATTTTCAATTATCAAAAACTATCCAACTTTAAGTGCTTTAAATTTAGAAAATATTATATTAAATATGATTTTAAATATTGAAATTATAATTATATCTATAATAACTATTATTGGAATAATTAATAACTTTTTTTTAGAAAGTGATATTTTTAATTTATGGTTCTATCCAATAAAATCTAAAGATATATTCTTTTCTAAGTGCTTTTTGGAATATTTAAAAGGATTAATGATATCATTAATTGGCCTAGTTCTTTTAATAACTTTTGGAATCTTAAAAAACTGGACAATCTACTATTATTTTAAAGCAATAACTTTAACTCTACTAATACCAATAATATGTATATTTATTATTTTTAATTTTTTCTTGTTTATATCACTATTTTTTAGTAGTACAAAAAAATTTTTATTAAATAAAATATTTTTTTGTATTGTTCAATTTTTAAATATAATTTATATATACTTTTATATTATAAATAATAAAATTGATTTCTATAATTTTTTTAATTTTATACCTAAATTATTTTTAAATAAGATATCAATTGACTATTTCTTATTATTTATAATTATAACTAATATAACTTTGTTTATATTTTATACAAGTGATATTTATTTAGATGTAATTTTATCTGGTTCTAAATTTAAATTTTTACAAACTAAATCTAAAATAACCAACAATAAAAATTTTAAATTTAAGTCACATAATCTTATAATTTCCCTTATAATTAGAGATTTAAAAGAAATTTTAAGAACTCCTATTTTATTTGCAAATGCTATTATACCCAATATTATTTTCTTTTTATTTATAATATTAGTTACTTCAAATATATCAAATGTTATAAAATCAACTGAATTTTTTTTGATGTTTATAGTTGTTATACTATCAGTAACTATGACAAGCTTTAATACAATTGGAACTTTTGCATTTTCAAGAGAAACAAACAATCTAAAATTATTAAACTTTTTACCTTTTAATAATAAGCACTTTTTTATTTCCAAACTTAGTATAGCTTTATTATTTAATATAATAAATTTAATTTCTATAAATATATTAATCATTATAATAAATAATAATATATTAAATATAATTTTATTAAATACAATAGTAATATTCACTATGATATCAACAATACTTATAAATATTACTACAGATTTTACTTCTACAAAGAAATCAATACTAAACTTATCAGAAGTATTTAATAATATAGAATTAATGCTTAAACCACTTGTTAAGATAATGCCACTGATACTAATCTATTCAATAACATTTATTTTTATATCTAGGGTAAACTTTTCATACAAATTTAAAGGTATATTTTTAATTTCAATATACTTATTAATAAATATATTTTCTATAACCTTAAGCTACAGACAAATAAAAAAACTCCCAAAAACTAATGAATATTAATAATAATTAAAAAGATCTATTATATATTATAATAGATCTTTTTAATATTAAAGTATATAAATACATCTATTTTATGTACTTAATTTTTGAAAATATTATCATTTACTCAAATCTTTTAAAACTCTATATACAGTTGCCCTACTTAGCCCTGTTTGTTTTACTATATCAACTATTTTATATCCTTCTCTATATAGTAAACCTACTGTACAAGCTTTATCATTCCTTTTAGAAGGTCTTCCTCCATTCCTTCCCCTAGCTTTAGCACTTCTTAGTCCTTCTTTAGTTCTTTGGCTTATCAAATCTCTTTCTAACTGACTTAGCCCACTCATAACAGTTAATAAAAAGCTATTATATGGATTATCACTTGATGTATCTAACCATGTATCTTTTAAACTCTTAATGCTAGCTCCTTTTCTTTTTATCTTATCAATTATATTCAGTAAATCTTTTGTGCTTCTTGATATCCTGGTTAAATCAGTTATTATAACTGTATCTCCTTCTTGAAGCTCATTTATCATTTTTTCCAACTGTTCTCTCCGAATTTTAGTACCGCTTATTTTTTCTTGATATATGTTTCTTTTATCTACACCATAATCGACTAACATATCTATTTGTCTATCTAGACTTTGACCTTCTGTACTAACTCTTGCATATCCAACTAACATACTTATATCTATCTCCATATTTTTAAATATTAATTTTTCAATAATATTGTATCAAAAAGGTATCATAACCACAATAGTTTGTGATACCTTTTTTGATACAATTTTACCTAAAAAAAATGGCTTGTTTTCATAACTAAAAAAACAGTATCAAAAACAACCGTTTTTGATACTTAGTTTTTTTCCTTCTCTTGATAAAATAAGGCTAATTCCTTAAAACTTTTTTTATTTTTATCCTCTATCAATTTAATTAAATCTTTAAGTTCATTTTTATTTTTAAGAAATTCTCTTGCTTCTCCTTCACTTATATTTAAATCATTCATTTTTGAATAATAATCTTTTAATATCTTACTTGCCATTTCAATTGAATATATCTCTATAAAATAAGGCAATTCATATCCATTAATATTATTTGTTCCTAATTGCTTCTTATGAAGTCTTTCAACTTCTCTATCAAAATAAGGTTTTTCAGGTTTATTTTCTAAATTAATTACTTTGACTTTAGCTTTTTTACTTTTAAATTTTTTGACTACACATAATCTATGGTTTCCATCACCATTAGAGAAATATTTCCCTTTAAACTTATATACTTCTATTCCTAAATCTGGTATGAAATTTTCATCATCTACAAGTACTTTCCTATCAACTTTAAAAAACTTTCCACACCTAGAATTTAAACAAATATCTTTCATTTCTTTATTAATGTTAGATATATAAGCCATCCTTGAATGATTATTGAACTCATATTCATTTTCCCAATGATGTGGTTTTAATCCTAAATTATAAAAATAATTATATAGATAACATCTATTTCCACCTCCACCAAAATTACATCCATTAACAATATCTTCTGTATTTATTATTTCAATTTCTCCACTTTTATTTCCATAAGGTTTTGTTTCTAATAGTTTCTCAAATTCATTATTATAATTGTCATAGATATTTTCAAAATTTTTATATATAGTTATACGATCAGTATAGTTTTCCAAAAATATTTTAGTGTAATAAGGATATTTTATATAGTATATCCCAGGTAAAAATTCTTTTTTTGAAAAAGATATATCTAAATTTGATAAATCAAATAATTTATCTTGAAATCTTATAAAATTTCCTTCTTTTACAAAATAAAATTTCATCATATTTCCTCCATTTAAAATTCTTTATATATATTTCAAACAATATATATTATATCATTTATAACACAAAAGGATTTTACATAATTTTCAAGAATATAAATAATATAAACTTTATTATCAAGAATAAATTAGGAGCTTTTAAAATGTTAGTACAAGATTTAGCTGAAGAATTAAATGTTAAAAGAAGTGAAATTTATAATATACTCAGGAAAAAAAAATTTGCTCTACTTGTTAAGAAAAATGGTTCTCAAATTATTATAGATAAAGAACTTTCAGAACTATTAAAAGAAGAATTAGAAAAGAAAAAAAAATTAACACCTAAAAAAATAAAAGATATAAAAAAAGAAACTGCTGAAAAAAAACATGAGGTTTCCATTACTGTTGATGAAGATTTATTATATCAAAATACTATAAGCATATTACAATCTCAAGTTGAAAATAGAGATAAACAAATTGAAATTAAAGACAAGCAAATAAGTATTTTAAATACTGTTATCGAAAATAACTTAAAAATAATAAAGCAATTAGAAGAAAGTCAATCTTCCTATAAAAATTTACATGAAGAAATAAAACTTTTAAAAAATACATTATTAGATTTAACTAAAAGAAAAAATAAAAAAAGATTTTCTATATTTTAATTAAAATAGGTAATTTTGTTTTAAAACAAAACTACCTATTATTTTTTTGTACGAATACCTGATTATTTTTCTTGAAAAATAAAAAATATTACTGAAAATAATATTTTTCAGTAATATTGTAACATTAAAATTTTTATATTTTATAATCTAATTATTTAACCTACATAATACTTCATTAGAATTTATTTTACAAGAATCATTGAATAAATCTGAAAATGTATCATACTCAAATAATTTATTTTTTTTCCAATATATTTTTTCATATTCATCGTTAGACTTGTTATTCATAGAAACTTTCATGTTTTGAAAATATATTTCTTGAATTGAAGAAATATGAAAATCTTTATTATTAATTGAGTTTACTATCTGATTTGATAAAACTCTAATAATACTTGAAAAAGCAACTTTATTTCCAATATTACTTGTTTGAATAGATATATTTTTTAGTACTACCATACCTAGAGTTGACATAACTTTATCTAAATATTCTTCTACAAATTTATTTCCATTAGTGTCAGATACATTAATACTAACTCCTATTTTACCTCTTAATTCTAATGTATGAGCCCAATAAGAGATTCTATCTATAAAAGTTTTCATAGCTCCACTAACTTGATGAAAATATACTGGGGAAGAAAAAATAATAATATCACTTTCTAGTATTTCATTTTTCACTTCTTCAAATTCATCATTTCTTGAACATTTACCAGATAAAAAACAACTTGCACACCCAACACAATCATTAATCTTTAAATTATCAGGTGTATATAATTTAAATTCAATATCTAAATTTAATAAATCATTTAAATTCTTTACTAATTCTTTAGTTAATTGAATAGAATATGAATTATTTCCCCTATAGGATCCGACATAAGCAAAAATCTTATACATATTTTCTTACCTTTCTCAATAAAATTAACTTATTTGTTCATTAAACATATTAGCATATAATCCATTAAATCCAAGCAATTTCAAATGATCACCTTGTTCTACAATACGACCATTTGATAAAACATAAATATAATCTGCATTAGCTACTGTTGATAACCTATGCGAAACTATAAGTTGAGTAATATTTTCTTTTCTTAAATTTATATATATTTTTTGTTCATTTATGGAATCTAAAGAACTTGTAGACTCATCCATTATTAAAAGTTCAGGTTTATTTACAATTGCACGAGCTATTGCTATTCTCTGTATCTGCCCACCAGATAAATTGCCACCTTGTCAAGATATAAATGTATCTAATCCTAAAGGCATCTTTTCAATTTCTTCCCATATATTAGCTATTTTTAATGCTTTTATTATTTCTTCATCAGAAATATCTTTATTATCCAATACTATATTATTACGTATCGTTTTATTAAACATAACTGGATACTGTGTAACCATGGAAATAATATTTAAATATGTATCATTAGAGATGCATTTTAAATCATTACCATTTATAGTAATATTCCCATTAGATGGTTCATATAATTTTGTAATAAGTTTTAATAAAGTTGTTTTACCACTTCCTGATGCTCCAACTATAGCTATACATTTTCCTTTTGTTAAGTTAATATTTATATCATTTAGAACATTAAGAGATGTGTCACTATATCTAAAACTCATATTATTTATACTTAAAGACTCAAATTTTTCAATTTTCTTATTATTCCTAATAGCTTTAATTTCTTTTTCATCTAATAAGTCATTAATATAAAACACTGATGCTTTTAGTAAAATTATTTCTGAAATATTTGATACAAATACTAAACATTGAGAAAATATTGTCGTTAATAATGTATATAGTGCAAATAACTCTCCAACTGATACCAAACTAGATTGTTGAATTAAAAATATTAAGAAAAAAAAAGGAGTAAATGTAAAAACTACATTCAGAATTAAATTTAACCTCTTTGAATTACTATCTGTATATTTAAATGTTTTAATAAAATTTGTAAAATGCACTTTATATGAATTAATAAAATGGTTTTCAAGATGCAAACATTTTATCTGATACATTCCTTTAACAATTTCTGTAATACAACTTTCAACATCTTCTTTAGATTTTAACTCTTTTTTTCTCATTTCAAGTATTATTCTATTGAAAAACAAAAATATACCTGATGATAATATTAATATCAATACTAATATTGGCAGTAAAGTCTTATATTGTGTTGATAAATATATTAATACAGCTATCACACCAGAAAACGATACTAGTAATTGTATAAAAACACCAGATATTGCACTTTGTATCTGATTTAGAAAGCCTAATCTATAAATTATATCTCCATCTGTTCTATTATCATAAAAAGAGTATTTTATTTTAAATAAATGACAAATTGATTTTAAAGATATCTTATTGTATAAATCTGATTGTAACTTAACCATTATCTTATTTCTTATTGAAGATATAAAATAAAAAGTAATTACTATTAGTATCGCATACAAATAAATTGAATTAAAATTTAATGATTTATTATAAACTAAATCATTAATTATATTTTTTAAAAGGAACGGAATCATTAATGAAACTATATATACTAAAGCTGAAGTAATTATTACACCAATTATTAAAAAAATTGAATTTTTAACTACTGGTATTATATGCCTAAATTCATTTAAATTATTTTTCGACTTTGAAAAGTTATCCTTTTTTTCTATTTTAAGGCATAAACCTGATGCTATATCTTTTAATTGCGATTTATCTACTTTAATTTTGCCTTTAGCTGGGTCTAAAATTAAACATTTATGGCGATTTAACTTTTTTAAAACAATAAAATGTGCTGACTTCAAATGAATTATATATATTCCTTTTTCAAAGTCAAATTTATCAAAATTATTAATTTTAATAGCATCTACATTCAAATTTATGTCATCTAGTATTTTAGCTATTCCTTTTAAACTTACTCCATCTCTGCCAATATTAAATTTTTCTCTATAATAGCTTATTGGTTGTTGAAATCCATAGTAGTTAGCTACCATAGATATACAAGCAAGTCCACATTCTGTTTTTGTAGTCTGTCTAATTAGTTTAAATTTACTCATGAATTATCTCTCCAAAGAACTTAAAATTTATTTATATATATCTAATGATAAAAGTGATGGTAAATTATTATTAAGTCTCATTAAACTATAAGCTACACCAGATATCCCTATCATAAAAGCTTCCATTTTGTACTCTGAATGCTCGAACCATTTTATATCTAGTAAACTATTAAAATATTTATTATAAATATACTTTGATCTACTATCTTCAACTTCTTTTAATATTTCTAAGTTCCCATATAACCCATGACAAAGTCCATATTCATTTATATCAAAAATAAGGTTATTATTTTTTTCATATAATTTAGGTGTAGTTTCATTTATCATTTTAATCAAATTTTTATCGTCATTGCATAATTTCATCATTAAGTGTCTAGCTAATACTACTCCATTTTTGCCATTACACCATGAATAAGTATTATAATTTTTTTCAGATAATTTAATTTCATCCATTAAAAGATTTTTCAACTTATCAGAGTATCTAGAATCAGATGTAATTTTATATAGTATAGAAATAGTTAAAGCTATTCCTGAAATTCCATGTGCAAGACCATAGTTATTATTTTGATATTTATCTATAAATTCCAAAAATTTATTTCCTAAACTTTCTATTTCTTCAATTCTACAAACTTCTTTTTTATCTTCTTTAATATCTAAATATATTTCACATAATACATATAATACTCCAGGTAAGCCCTTATAAAAGTCATTATCTATTTCATCTTTTAAATTTGTATTTTTATAAAAATTAATGATATCATTTATTATTTCTAATGATATATCTAAATAAAATTTTTCCTTAAAAAGCTTATAAAAATTATATGTTATATATAATAATCCTCCATTCCCACAATATACGGAAAAATTAAAATCCTTATTATTAGATAGTTTCTCTTTAGAGTATTGTGAAATTAATACCTTTAACATTCCTTTCGCATATTTCACATAATCTGCATTATATATATATCCATATACTGCTAAATACCATATCAAACCTCCAGTATGATATAATCCAGGTTGAATTCCCTCTATAATAAATCCATCTTTATTAACATATGGAGCTAACATTGAAAACTTCTCATCACCTAAAGGTATAATATTCTTACTAAGAAAATTTGAGTATTCATTCAATATAACTTTTATATCATTCTCTTGAAATATTTTTTGCTCTCCATTTAAAGCTAATTCAAAATTTTTATTTTTTATTTTTTGTTTAGTCTTATCAAAACCATATAAAGTCAAAAAAGAGATTTGAATTAATCTTATTTGATAATTAATTATTTCTTGATCTAAATTTCTTATCTTATTCATAATTGTATCAAATGGTGTTTCAAAATAATAATTTTCACATATTATTTCATTATCAGAATAAAGATGCTTTTCATTTAAAAGTGCATAAAACAAAGGAATATTACCTTTTTTTAAATCACTAACTTCTTTTTCAACACGAAGAAAACCATGTTTACCAAATGTAAACTTTGATAATAAGATATCAAAAATAGAGTTATATTTTTTTATAGATGATAAACATTCAGGATGATGACTTGCATCTATAAACTTCCAATAAATATGTGTTGGTCTTAAAACTTGTCTTATTTTAATGTTGCTATTAATATTAGTTAAAAATTCTAAAACCTCAACTTTTTTAGAATTAATTATCTCTAATACATCCCTAAATCCATTTATTACATCTTTTTCAACTAAAAATGGCTCTACTTCTTTTCCATTATATAACATCTTATTTTCTGTACTATTAATAACTACATTCCTTTTAGAATATACCCAGTCTAATTCAGAATCTGGTATTATAACAGTATTAAACAATTTATTTGATACTTGGTTTCCTGTAAATAATGCACTCATATTTACATCAAATATTTTGCCACTTGATATAGCTGGTAAAAGACTAGAAATCAAAACACTTTTACTATCAAATTTTTCACTCTGATTAAATGTTTCTATTGAATTTTCAGCTCTAACCATAGTTTCTAAGTCTATAAAAACTGGATATTCTCCATGACTTATCATATTTTCATAATGAATATCAACTGTAGATAAAATATAAAAAATACCTAAATAAATTCCAGATCTATAATAATACCTATGAACTTCCTCAAGTGAATAACATTCTTTTTGCTTAACAAACTCTTGCCATGTATAATTTTCATAGTATAAGTATTTAGGAAAGAAAAAGTCAATTTTATTATTGAAATATTTTGATATATATTTTATTAATTTTTCAATAAATATATCACTCTCTATTTTTCTTGGTTTATATACTATCTTTCCTGATTCACATTCAATGATACTAACTGTTTTTCCATTATGCATATCTCCCGCCTGAATACTTATATTTCTAATCTTGCCAATATCGTAGTTTAATAATTTATTTATATTTAACAAATCTTTTCTATAATTCACAATAATTTCTTCATAAAATCTCAATAAATTTTCTAATTTAGCTTTAAGCAACTCTTTTAAAAGTTCATATTTATTTAAAATATATTCAGCAAAACTTATTTTTACAGAAAAGTTTTCATAAAAAAATTTGTTTCTTTCTTCTCTATTTTCTCCTAAAATTTCATTTAAAGATCTTTTTATATGATATTCATTAATCACACATTCACTAATAGATATATATATTTCATCTAATAAATTCGAACAAATATTTTCATACAATACACTATTATCAATATCTTTACAGATAACATATAATTTTTCTATTTTGTCTTCAGGTATTAAAATATCTTTTATATTATAGGCAACTGAACTAATAATGTTTATCTTTTCCAAAGAATTTCCTCCTAACAATTATTATTTTTTATAATACAATTTAATATTAAGAAAGAGAGTTTTACTATAATTTTAATAAGGAAAGAAATTTTGTTTAAAAAATTTCTTTCCTTTGAATTAATAATTGGTTAAATTTTAAATTAATTTTAACCGTAACATATTTCAGTAACAGTTGTAACCATTCCACTAACCATAGTTACAACTGTTACTGTTGCAACTACAGCACAAAGTGGAGTTGTTATTGCTGAAGGTGTTGCTTCGTCATTTCCACCTACTGCAGCAAAATCTTCAAGTTCATCAATATTGATACTTCTAGATACCTTTTTATTGTTATATTTTCCATATTTTATAAATTTATTAATTATTTGTTAATCGAAAATTTTCACTTAAAGATATAATATTGTTAAATTAATTTTATATATCTACATCTTAATACCAAATTTTGTTATAATTTATTCTATAAATACATTGAATTTAATATGAAAATCCTTTCAATATTAAATGAAACTTAATTATCAAATCTATAATTTTTAAAAAGGAGGATGTTTAATATGCTAAAAAAAGATTTCCTTTTAGATTTAGCTGAATCTCTTGGAAAAAATATAGCTAATTCAATAACTAATGATAAAAATGATTCTGATAGAATCTCAATAGAATCTCTATCAGATAAAGATATGATTTTTATTATCTTAAAGAAAATGATTTCAGAAAAAAAATATAATGAAGCTGAAAATATTTTGTTTGAATTTATTGAAAAAAATAAAAATGATTTAATTTCTGAAACAGTAGAATGGTTTTATAAAGAACTGTCTTCTAAAAGCGATAAAGATTTATTAGAAAATAATTTTTCAAGAGAAGAGATTGAATTAGGATTAAATGATTTTAAAAAAATCACAAATTTACCAACTAACAAATAAATATATTATAGGTATTTTTATATAATAAAATAAATAAAAAGGAGTGTTTTAAATGATATTAAAATGGAAAGGTTTATTAAGCGAAAAAAATTCTTTCCCTAAAAATAATATTCCTATAAATTCAGTACAGTTTTTAAATTCAAAATCAAAAATAAAACCTTATATTGCTGTAATACCAATATTAATATTCATAATTGCTATTATTTTTTTTAAAAGAAATTTTATCGATGAATTTTATTTAAATATAAAAGGTATGCTAATAGGAGCAATATTAATTATACCATTTATGATAATTCATGAATTTTTACATGCATTATGTCTTCCCCAAAAATGTATTGCTGAAATTTTTTTTTCTCCTGCTGGAATAAGTATAATACCTTGTTCACCAATATCAAAATTAAATTATTTGATAACACTATTAATTCCCTTTTTTATTCTAGGATTAATACCTCTTTTAATATGGACTTTTATTTCATTTAATAACGTAATTTTAAGTTCAATAATTTTCATTGTAAGTATTGCTAATTTAGGAGCATGTTCAAATGATTTGTATAATTTTATAGAAGCATTACTGAAAATGCCTAAAAATTCATTTATGATAACTTCCGGTATTAAATGTTATTATTATGAAGCATAAGAATTTAAAATTAATTTGATATATTTATTTTACATTTCATTTTAAATACTTAATAAAAAGTGTCTTCATAGGACACTTTTTATTAAATATCTAAAATATCTCTTCCATCATCTTTTAGTAACGTTATATCTTTCTTTCTTAATTCTATTATACAACTTCTATCATCTTCAAATACACCTAAATACTCTAACCATTTATTATTTAAATATGTTTTAGTTGAAGTTTTACTAAAAGATATAGTCTTCTCTTTAGCTTCTTCTGACTGTTTTTCTTTAGATATTTTTATTGTTTTATCTTCTATGTAGAAAAAACATTGTCTTTCATTCTCTGTAATACCAACAAATTCTAACCATTTTGGTGGTAAATATAGAGTTGTTACCAATGCTCCATTTTTTCTTTTATAAAAAGATATATTTATTCTCTTTTCAGCTAATATTTTTTCCATTTATGCCTCCATAAAATACAAATTATATTTTGTAAGAATCATTAAGATACAGATCATTAAATTTATATAAAACTATATAGGGAGAAAAATTTCTCCCTATTATCTATATTTCATATTATAACTTTTTTAATAAGTCAGAAATTTCTTTTTGATATTTTTCTAAAAACTCTTTAGCTTTAGTTTCTTCTGCAACTTTAACATTTTCTTTTTTCATCTTATTAATTTGACTTTTTAAATCCTTAAATGAGTTGTCAATTAATTTTAGATTTTGAACTAACACAAAGTTTTCTTTTGTATTTTTAATATCAACTTCATTATTAGATTTTTCTTTTAATTTTGAAAGTTCATCCTTTAATCTTTGTTTTTCTAAGTTATTTTCTTTAACTTCATTAGTTATATCTTCTATCTTTTTATCATACTTACTCTTTAACTCTTCTTCTAATATAACTTTTTCATTTCTAAGTTTTTCTTCAAATTCAATTTTAATTTGACCTTCTATCTCTTTTCTTTCTTCCTCAATATTATTACTATCAAGCTTTTTTTTCAAATTTTCATTTTCACTTTTTAATTTTGAAACTTGATTTTTCTTTTCTTCTTCTAACCTTTTAAGTTCTAATTCTTTTTCTTCATAAGCTTTTTTCAATTCTAATTCTTTTTCTTCCTCAATCTTTTTTAGCTTATTCTTTAAATCTATTGCTTCTTGTTTAGACATATTAGTTTCATCATCTATTATGTTTAAAATCACTCTTTGATTTTCTTCACTTAAACTAGAAAATTCTGAAGCATTTGCTATTGTTAAATTACCTTGTTCTATAATTGCTTTTAACTCTGGAATAAGCTTATTATTTATTCTCTCATATCTTCCAACTTGGGTAGGGGATAACTTTAAATCATTTGCAATAATATCTCTTATTTTACCTGGAACTTTTTCTCCATTTTTCTTTTTTATCTTATATAACTCTTGCAATCTTTCAACTTGTGTTAATTTTTCAACTTCTGTAAGCTCTCTTGATTGTGCATTAGCTTGAATAAGTATTATTTCTGAATCTATATCATTACTCTCTATAACTTTACATGGAACTAAATTAAACTCTTTATTTCCTTCATTAACAAGCTTACTTAAAGCAGTATATCTTCTTTCGCCACTTATTAACTCATACATATCATTATCTAATTTTCTAACAACTAAATTATGATTTAACCCATTTAATTTTATATCTTCTGCAAGAGCTTCAATATCCACTATTTCATAGAAATTTTTCTCATTTCTTCTTATTCTATCTATATTTATATACTCAATTTTAAAATTTTCTTTAGCTTGAAACTCCTCAACTTTTCTAGTATTTTTTGAAATTCCATTTAACATTCCTTCACTTATTGAAAACTTTTTAGCCATTTTATTCTAACCACCTTAACTAATTTATATTAGGTGTCCCAGGGGACACCTTTTAAATTAAAATATTTCTTTACTTAAATCCTTATAGTTTAAACTTGCTCTTGCTTTCTTAGAAGAAAATACAACCGGACATTCTTCAAATGTACTTTCTACTACCTTTACATTTTGATGTATTGATGTATTGAACATTTTTTCTCCTAAAACTGATTTAAGTTCTTGTTTTATAACTTTATTAACTGTAGTAGAAGAATCCATTGTTATAAAACACCCCTTAAAATTAAGGTTTGGATTAAACTCGTCTTTTATTTCTTCTATACTATCTAAAAGATATTCTAATCCATCTAAAGCAAACTTATCTATCTTGATAGGTACTAATACTTCATCTGAAGCACAAAGAGCATTTACTGTTATCATATTAAGTGCTGGTGGACAATCTATTAAACAATAATCATATTTGTCTTCTATTTCTTCAAGAGCTTTAGCTAATCTATTTTGTTGACTACGGTTAACATCTAAAAGTATCTTTCTTTCAGCAAATGCTAAAGTAACATTAGATGGTAAAATATCGATATTCTCGAAATCTGTTTTCTTTATTACCTTTTCAATATCTAAATTTTTATCTAAAAGTACATCTGCAATTGAAACATCTTCCATGCTATATGATTTAAACAATTTAGTAAGATTTGATTGAGGATCTAGGTCTACTAATAATACTCTATCTCCTTTTTCTTCTAAACAAGCTCCAAAGTTAGCAGTAGAAGTTGTTTTAGCAACTCCACCTTTAATATTAAAAACTGATATTTTCTTCATAATTACAACCTCATTTCATATTTTTTATTCTCTTAACTATACTCTTATAGTAACATGTATAATTATACATGTCAATAACTAAACTTCAATTTATACATGTCAAATTTTCATTGACTAAGCTCTCCCCCTTCTACCAACAACTTTCGTTTAACACTCTCATGTTGTTGTTTTTTTGTTGAGCCTAAGACTTCATATCGAAGTGAATTGTAAAGGAAAATGGAGCAAATTTTTTAGCTGCTATGAATATAATGAATGGCCGATAAAAAATTGTGGAATGGCTTTACAATTTTAGCGTAGATATGATAGGCTGGAGTTTCAAAAAAACAAATAAAATAAAAAAGAAGAGCATTAGCTCTTCTGTCATTAATTTAAATTTTTAGATAAATTTTTATCAAAAACACTCGTTTTTCCATAAAATATAAATAATATTGAAAGTTATATGAAAAATTGGTATAATAATAACAAATTTAAAAAGAACGGAATAAAAGCAAAAACCCATTAATTTCTTAGACAATCGCCAAACCGTTAAAGAAATCAATGGGACACCTGAAAGTAATAAGCCGAAAATTTATCTATATAATTAGACTTAATTTATATAAATGAATTGACTTATATTGCCTATATGAATCGGCTTAATTTATCTATAGTATATAAAATTAATATTGAAAAGTCAATATTAAAGATAGATTAAGATAGTACTTTCATATGGATTTTACTCTAAGGTGTTCTTTAATTTCCATTAGGAGGTATTTTTTTATGTCAACAAATAATAATGCTAATAATTTTATTCAAATAAATGGAATCATGTCTCAAGGATATGGATTCAGTCCCAAAGCCGTAATGAGAGATACTCGTCTTACAATAGAAGCTAAAGCTATTTATGCATATATGTCTTCATTCGCTGGTGCAGGATTAAACTCTTTTCCTAGTGTAAAATTACAATTAAGTGAGTTATGTATTAGTGAAAAAAGATATTATAAACATAGAAAACTTTTAGAAGATCTTGGTTATATCACAATAAAACAAACTAGAACTAAATTAGAATCAGGTAAAGTTGTAAATGATAAAAATATCTATACTTTAGAACAATTCCCAACACCAAAACCTAAAGAAGAAATTCAAAAAGATAAGATAAAAACTAATAATAAAAATAATATTTCTGAGAACAGTCAAAATGACAGTGCTGAGAAAAATAGCATGAATACTAGTTTTTCTGAGAACAGTCAAAATGACAGCTCTCAAAATGACAGCGTTCAAAATGTGGGAAGTAATAGTATCAGTATTAATAGTAACAGTATTAATAATAACAATAATATTTCTTCTTCTTCTAAAGAAGTTGATGAAGAAGATAAAAAACAAATTATTCAGTTATTACAAATATGCCAGAATAATAAGTTTAAATTAAAGAAAAATGATATTAAAGATTTATTAACTATATATGATTTTAATAAAATAGCTAAAGCAATACTAACAGCTAGTGCTACTGATACTAAAATTAAAAATTTTAAGGGGTATATTTTAGCAACTTTAAATGATATGGATAAAATTAAAAAAGTTGAATTTAACATAAATAATAAAAAGACAAGTCCTCATGCTAACTTCACACAAAGAGATCAAGATTATAAAAAATTAGAGGAGCAGTTATTAGGGTGGACAGAATAAAAATAGTTTTTAATGAAGAGGTGTTTTGATGAAAGAATTCATAATTAATTATAATAATATGCCTTTAAGTGAATTTACGACTATTATAGTTAAAGCTAATTCAGTAAAAGAAGCAATAAATAAATTTCATAATGAAAAAATTAATAGTAAAGAAATGCTCTATGATTTTTCAGATTGTTTAGATTTTGCTTTAGAAGAAGATTATTTTTCTTTTTTATCTAAAAATGAAGGTGCTGAGTAGGATTGGTACACTGCAATGAAAGTATATTTAGAAAGTAATAATGGATTTAAAAATAAAAATAAATTTAAAAATTTGAATTTAGATAAATTTATATAAGAGTGTTGGAATAATATAATGTTTAATAGGAATATAGACCCAAATAGCATAAGTTTAGAAAGTAAAGAAGCAATATATAGATATTTATATGAATGTGTTGAGGCGTTAAACATAAAAAAATTAAGGGTTATTGAATAGATTGAATATATTTATCTATTTTAAATTTTTAGTCTTTATATAATTATAATTACATGTAATCATATAACTATAATTACATGTAATTATGTAAATATTAATATAAATTTTTAAAACTAAATATCTATTTTATCTAGTATACTTTTTATTGTTTGTTCAACCACACCTAAAATCATAACCTGATCTGCTTTATATTTTTGTATTTGATGTTCAGGATTCGTACTATGTGGTATTAAATATATGTAATTTTCTACTTGCTTTATTTCCTTACAAGTAGCTTCATCACCAATTATAGCTACAACTATATCGCCATTTATGAAACTATTAGTTTTTCTAACTATTATTGTAAAATCGTTATCAAACATTTTATTCATACTATCGCCAAATATTCTTAATCCAAAGTATTCAAAATTAGGTTTAAAGAATTGATTTGGTAAATAAATAGTATCAATTAAATCTTCACAGGCATAATGAGGTATTCCAGCTGAGATTTTGCCTAAAATTTTTAATTTGGTAAATTCTTCGTAGTTATTTTCTTTAGCTTTTTCTTTTAATAGTTCTAATTTATTTTCTTTTGATAAGTTTTTAATCTTCAAAATTGAATCATTTATAATTTTTTCTCTGTTAAGAGTTCTAAATAACTCTTCATACATTCTATCTGTCCTTTTTTTGGACATTTCTAGGTCTTCGAACATTTTATCAGTTCTTTTTTTTGAAACTTCAAATTGATTAATAATTCGTTCTACTTGTCTTTTGGATATTTCAAATTCATTATACATTCTATCAGCACGTTTTTTTGCCATTATAAAATCTTCATACATCTTATCAGTACGTTTTTTTGCCATTTCTAATTCAGAAAAACTTCTTTTAGCTTTTTCTAATATTTTTTTTGATTCTTGTTTTATTTTTTGAATTTCTAAATTATTTTCTTCATTAGTTTTCTCACTTTCTTTTGTATCATAATTATTTTTAATATCTGTAGAAGGAATAGGGATTATTTTTTCATTAGATAATCCAATTAAACTATCAATAGAGCAGTTCATTAATTTTGAAAGAGTTATTAGAACAAATATATTAGGTTCTATACTACCATGTTCATAATAACTTAATGTACTACGAGCAACACCTATTTTTTTAGCTAAATCTTCTTGAGTCAATTTTTGTTTTTTTCTATATTCTTTTAGATTTTCAGAAAATTTGCTCCAATCTATAGTAATCACCTCCTACAAACATTTTTAGCATAAATAGAGAGAAAATACACCTGGATGTGATTATATAAGAATATTTAAAAATATTTTTATATAGATATATAAAATAAAAATAAAATATATCAATATATAAATGTTGTTTTTATTGACAAAACTTTTTGAAAAATGTATTATAAAAGCATAAAGTACATTTACATAAATTTCTTCTAAAGTACATAATTTCTTTAGAAGTACATAAATTGATAAAATTTAAAAAGTTGGACAACCTTTTTTGGTTAGGTTGAACTATATACTTTTTTAAAAATTATATAAGGGGGTCTTTTATTGAGAATTTTAGATGAATTAAGTGAACATGAAAAAAGACAATTAGAGATAATGGACTTATATAATGCTGGTTATACTTATAAAGACATAGGAAGAATTATGTTTATGAGTGAAAATACAATTAAGAGCATAGTTAAAAATTGGATTGATAGTTTACCAGCTCCTAATAGAGAAAGAATTAGGAAAATACATAGACAAGCTTCTTTTAGTAGAAGAGATACAAGGAAAGCAATAGACTATGAAGCTAAAAAAGAGATTGGAGATAAAGCTTTTATTCTAAAAAATAGAAGTATTTATAACACTAAAAGAAATGGTGATATAGTTTTAAAAAATGAAAGTGAAATAGGGTGTTCAGTTTCTTTTGATACTCCTAGAAAACTAATAAATGAAAATAAAGAAATAGAATATAAAAACTTAAAAGATGAAGAGATTAAATTAGAAGTATTAAGTTTTTATAGTAGAAAAAATAGGGATAAATTAAATTAGTAAGAAAATTTAATTTTGAAGAAATAATTTATGGGAGAGTGTAAAATGAGTAAAAAATTAAAAGAATTAATGAGAGTTATAAAAGAACATAAAAAAACAAGCATTGGAGTTGCAGTTGCTTTAGCAATAGCAATTATAGGTGGCGTAAGTTACTCAATTTTATCAAATACATATAATAAAACTAATAATACTGCATTATCAGAGAAAATTAATGATACTAAAGAAGCTAATAAAGATAATATTAAAACAGATGAAGCAACTAAAACAGATGAAGCTGAAGCTAATAAATCAACACCTGAAGATGGGATTGAAGTTGAACAAACAAAAGATGGAAATGTAGTTGTTAAGGATCAAAAAACAGGTAATATTATTGCTGATAGTAGTAAGGGTGATGATGTGAAAAAAGTCATTAACTCTAAAAAAGATGCTGGAAGCAGTATTACAATAAAAAATGATAAAACAGGAAAGGTTGAAAAAGTGGAGGATATTAAGGATGTTACTGCTACTGGAGAAGGAACAATAACAATTGTAAAACCTGAAAATAAGCCTGAGAATACTGAAAATAATAAGCCAGACAGTTCTTCTGAGAATAAGCCTGAAAGTAAACCTGAAAGTAAACCTGAAAATAACGAAAAAGAAGAACAACCAGCAGAGCAACCTGAAGAAACTCCACAACCTTCCAAACCCGTTGAAAAACCAGTAGAACAACCTAAAAATGTTCAGTACATGGCAGATATGAGCCAACAGTTATGGAGTGATTTTAATGCTTATAGACAATCTAAAGGATTAAATGCTTTGAGTTGGAGTGGTAAATATGCTACATGGACAAAGAACCATGTAGAAGAAATGGCTAAAAAGAATACTGGAAGTTATCATGTTGATTATCCTGAAGGTGGACAAGTTACTGGAAGTAATTCAAATAAAAATTTAACTGCAAGTGAAATATTACAACAATTTAAAAATTCTCCTGCACATAATAAGAATATTTTAGATGATGAGCTTACAGAAGGAGCTTGTGCAGTATATAAGAGTGCTGATGGTGGATATTATTTTGCAATAGGATTTGATTATTAAATGTCATTAAAATTATAAAGTAATTGAAAGTGTCCCCGGGGGACACTTTTTAAAAAGGATATATATATAAGGCTTAGATTTATCTAAGCCTTTTTTTAATATAGTTTTTAGGGTGGAGATTATATTGAAGGTTAAAAGAAATTTTTATAAAGGTAAAGTTTATAAAGGTGATATTTTTTACGCTAATTTAGGAAAAAGAAAACAGGGTTCAGAACAACAAGGTATTAGACCAGTAGCTATTCTTAAAAACTTTGGAAGCTCTTTTATAGTAGCACCTATGACTTCTCAAGTTAAAAATAAAATGAAGGTTCATACAGAAATTGAAAATTCTTGTTTAGAAAAGCCTTCTACAATCTTATTAGAACAAATTACTACTATATATAGACATCAGTTGAGTGAGAAGAAAGGAACTCTAACTAATAATGAAATAAAAAGATTGAATAGAGCTTTAGTAATAAGCTTAGGTTTAATTTAGGATATTTAAGAGTGTTGCAATTAGGCAGCACTCTTTTTAAATACAATTTTTTAGGAAGGAGAAGATTAAATGGATTACTTTGATACATCTTAAAATTTTTTATCAAAAATAAAAAAATGGAAACAAAAAAATGGAGGGAAAAAGGTGAGCAAAGCAAAAAGATTTAAATTAATCACAACAATCACACTAATTTTTACTTTTTTATTTACTAACATAAAGGTATTTGCAGTAGAAATAACTTCTACTGATGCAGAGAGCTATTTAAATTATGATTCTCCAACTTGGGGGAAGGTTCTTCCAATAGGAAATCATAGGTATTATGTTCCTGGAGATTTAACAACTTGTTATTGTTTAAATACAGGTGCATTAAATCCAACTGGTCAAGACTATACAAAAGAAATGCAAGTTGATGCTGGTATAGAAACAATTCTTTATTGGGGATATCCAGCAAAGGATGGATCTGATTGGGGAATATCAGCAGATGAATATAGATATTGTACTCAATTAGCTATATGGGCTTATCAGAAGGAGGCTGGTTTAAGTAGGGGATTAGTTAGAGAAAGACTTCAAAGTGGTACTGTACCATTAAGTAAATTGAAACCAGTAATAGATTTTCTAGTAGATAAAGCACATAATAAAGAAATGCCTACTTTTTTTGAAGTATCGCCAAATGATATAATTGCACATCAGGAAGGAGATTACTTTGTTTCAGAGCCTATAAAAATAAAATCTAACTATAGTTTAAGTGGTGTAAAGGTAGCTATAAAAAGTGTAAGTAATCCTGAATTAACAAAAGATATAGTAATAAAGGATATGGATGGAAATGTTAAAGATTCAGGGTATAAGGCAAATGAAAGTTTTAGAGTATATATTCCATCAAATGCAGAAACAGGAGATTTAAAGGTAAGTGTAAAAGCAAAGGTTGATATACCAGCAATGTTAGGATATATGACTCCCGAACAAGGTATACAAGATATGGCTGTTTCATCTTTAGATACTCATTCTATGGATAAAGATAATATAAAAGTTTCTTGGACTGGATTAAATGGAGCAGTACAAGTTATTAAAAAAGGTGATGATGGTAAACTTTTAACAGGTGCTAAATTTGTTCTTAAAAATGCTAATGGCGAAAATGTTGCAGAAGCAACTTCACAAGATGGTAAAGCGGTATTTAATGATATTAAACCAGCAGAATACACTATACACGAAGTGGAAGCTCCACAAGGTTATTTAGTTACTAATCCAGTTAATGTTACTGTAAAACCTAATAAAGTTTCTATAGCTGAAATGACTGATACTCAAATTAAAGGTAAAATTCAAGTCCTTAAAGTTGATGAAGAAACAAATACTCCATTACAAGGAGCAGAATTTGAAATAACTCAAGATGGTAAGCATATTGAAACTATAACTACTGGTGAAAATGGTATTGCTACAAGTAGCTTACTTCCTTTTGGAAACTATTTAGTTAAGGAAATTAAAGCTCCAGCTAAATATGTTTTAAACGGAGAAGAACATCCAGTTACTATTTCAGAAAATGGTAAAACTATTGAAATAACTCACACAAACAAAATTATAAAAGGTAAAGTAGCAGTTAAGAAAACAGATAGCGAAATAGCTGATTTAAATTTAGAAGGTGCTGAATTTACTATTTATGATAATAACAAAAATGCAGTATCAACTATAACTACAAATAAAGACGGCTACGCTGAAAGTGAACCTTTAAATTATGGAACTTACACTATGCAAGAAACTAAAGCCCCTAAAGGATATTTATTAAGCAATAAAGTATGGGATATAAATATAAATGAAAATGATAAAACTTATACTTTTGATGTTAGTAATGATGTTATAAAGGGTAAATTACAAATAGTTAAGGTTGATAGTGAAAATGAAGAAAAACCAGTTGAAGGTGCTGGATTTGATATTATAGCAGTTAATGTTAATGGTATCAAAGAAAGAACTGTTGTAGATCATGTTGTTACAGATAAAAATGGATTTGCTTATACTAAAGACCTTAGATATGGAGATTATAAGTTCCATGAAACAGATACTCCAAAAGGATACTGGAAGTCTGATAAAGAGTATTCATTCAATATAGCTGAAAACGGAAAAACTTATGTTAAATACGTTAAGAACTCTCCTATACAAGCCAAAGTTAGAGTTATAAAGGTTGATTCTAAAGATGGAAAGCCATTAAAAGGAGTTAAGTTCCAAATAAGAAATGCTGACACTAAAAAGTTGGTAGAATTTACAAGTTTTATAGGTATAATTCCAATGAAAACTACAACTTTAGAAACTAATAAAAACGGTGAATTAGTAACTCCACAAAATTTAGCTTATGGAAATTATCTTCTTGAAGAAGTTGAACCATTAGAAGGATATATTAAAGTTAATCCTATACCTTTTAAAATAGATGAAAACTCAGTTTTAGAAGAAATAAAAGATTTAGGTACTATTTATACTCAAAAGGTATCTAATGACCGTATAACAGCGAATATGGAGCTTTTAAAGTTAGATAAAGAAACTAATAAACCTTTAGAAAACATTGAATTTAAAGTTACTGCATTAGATGGCTTTATGAAGGGGAAAACTTGGAACTTAAAGAGTGATGATAAAGGATTAGTTAGTTTAAAAGGCTTAGAATATGGGAATTACCGTGTAGAGGAAGTTAAAACTTTATGGAATTACGTACTAAATAAAGAGCCTATATTCTTTAGTGTTAAAGAAAATGGAAAAACTATTAAACTTCAAATGACCAATAAAAAGATAAGGGGTTCTGTAGAGCTATTTAAGTTCGATAAAGATACTAATAGACCACTAGAAGGAGTTAAGTTTGACTTATTAAATGGTGATAAAAAAGTAGGAACTTATACTACAGATAATACTGGTAAGATAACAGTTAATAATTTAGAAGCTGGTAACTACACTTGGGTAGAAGTAGAAGCAATAGATCATTACAACAAAGTTGATAAAAAATATGACTTTAATATTTATAAAGATGGACAATTAGAAAAAATAGATGTTGCCAATACAGTAAAAACTGGGGAATTAGACTTTAGTAAGACAGATGTTACTACTGGAGATTTTATAGATGGTGCTAAGATTAAAATTACAGGATTAGAACCACAAAACAAGCATATAAACATAGAGTTTACTTCTTCTAAAGAAGGTAACAAATTCACACTTCCTGAAGGGAAATACACATTTGAAGAAACATTAGCTCCTGAAGGATATAGACTTAATAAAGAAGTTGGAACATTTGAAATAAAAGATGGACAAATCACTAAGGCTAATCTTAAAGATGAAAGAAAGCAAGGTGATTTAGAGTTCATTAAAACAGATGTTACAGATGGTAAATTAATTGAGGGTGCCAAAATAAAAATAACTTGCACCGAAGGTTTATCAAAAGGAAAAGTAATAGATTTTACTTCTTCAAAAGATGGAAATAAATTTACTTTAGATGAAGGAAAGTACACATTTGAAGAAATTTCAGCTCCTAATGGATATAAAATAAATAAAGAAGTTGGAACATTTGAAATAAAAGACGGAGAAATCACAAAAGCTAATCTTAAAGATGAAAGAACAACTGGAGTTTTAGAGTTTACTAAAACAGATGTTGCTACTGGAGAAGTTTTAGAAGGAGCTAAGATAAAAATAGAGTGCCTTGAAGGATTGGATCAAGGGAAAGTAATAGAGTTTACTTCTAGCAAAGAAGGTAATAAATTTACTCTTGCAAAAGGTAAGTATAGAATTTCTGAAACTAAAGCTCCTGAAGGATATGAATTAACAACTGAAACTGGTGAGTTTGAAATAACTAATAAAGGGGATATAATTAAATGCAATCTTACAAATAAAAAGATTGAAATTGTTAAAACTGGAAGTAGCTTTGATATAAATTCATTAATTCCTTTAGGTATTATTTTAGTTGCTGGAGGTATTGGTGGATTAGTTTTCACTAAAAAGAAAAAGTTGTTATAACAATATAAAGGTGTCCCCGGGGGACACCTTTTAAAATATCTACAAAACAACATATATATATTTAATATACTATTATTTTGATTATGAACTATGTTTATATAATAATGAATAAAGGAGGGACAACAATATATGTTGATGTTATCGAGTTTCTTTGTTTTTTTAGGATGGGGTTTATTATTTTTAAGTTTAATTGGATTATTTATAAATAGAATAAGTACGCCGTCTTATTTAGGTATAGTTAGTGTAGTATCTTTAATAATAAGTTTATTAATTTTAAATGTTATTTATGGATTTACATTATTTGGTACATTATTTATTGTGATTGGAGCATTAATTTTAAATTCAATTTTATTTGAAATTTTCATTAATGCTAAATATGCACAAAATCCACATAGAGTTTCAATTGGTATTATACTAATAGTATTTACTGTGATGGATGTTGCACTAGTATTTAATGCTATAAAAAGTATAATATCTGCATATATTGTTTAATTGATTATATAAATAGAATTTAGAAAATAATCAATAATTATGGTGATGTTATTTATGAATAAAGAAAAAGAAGAGATATCTTCAAGTTTTTTAAAAATAATATGATTAAAATTACAAAGTAATTAAAAGTGTCCCCGGGGGACACTTTTTTTAGGTTATTTGAAAAGGAAGTGAGATTATAGTGTTAGTAGCTATGATTATTTTGATATTATTTTTACTTGATTGTATTTATATAGGATTATTTAAAGGAGCAAAGAGAGCAGATATTATTATGGCAAAATTAGCAAAGGAAGAATTAAGAAAATAAAATGAAAAAAATCTTAGTAATATTAATACTAATAGGAATAAGTTTAATATCAGTTGCTTCTTATATAGATTATAAAGATAATAATATTAAAAATGATCTTATAAGTAATTATGAAAATAATTCTAGTATAGATAATTTTATTGAAAAAGAAAATGATAATATCGAAAATAAGGTATCTAATAAATTTGAATATAAAGAAGAAACTATAAATAGTAAAAGAACAAATGTAATTGGAATTTTAGAAATAAAAAGTATAGGACTTAAAGCTCCTATTGTAGATGGAGAAGAAAACTTAGATTATGTTGTAGCCAAGTATAGAAGTAGTGCTAATTTTGGACAAGCAGGAAATGTTATTCTAGCAGGACATAATAATATGAAAGGTTCTATATTTAAAAATTTATATAAAGTAAAAATTGGTGATATTATAGAAATTAAAACTGACAATAATATTTACAAGTATAAATTAACAGAAAGAGTTATAGTAAATCCAAGTGATTCTAGTCTATTAACTCAAGATATATCTAAAAAAGAAATAACATTAATAACTTGTATAAACAGAGCTAAAGAGAGATTGATACTTAAAGGTAAAATTATTTAATGATTTTGAGAATATCGAAAATAGATATATTTTAGCTTAAATAAAGGTGTGAGTTAAATTGATTAACAGATACATAATTAAAGAAAAGAATTTAAATTGATAAAGTGAGGTTTTGAATGTGGATAAAGGACAAGATAAAGTTATTAAATTTTATATTGAAAATAGTATAGAAATTGGAGAGTTTAGTTTAGAAAAAGAAGTTAATGAACTCCTTTCTGAATTTATTACTCCATATAAAAGGAGCTTTGAAGCTATAAAGATAGGAGTAATTTTATTAGTTAATAATATTGAATATAGAAACAAAGCAACAAAATTATATGAAAAAATTGCTGAAATATTAGATAGTACATATAGTTCAATATATAGGTCTATTAGGTATTCATTAGATGTTGCATATTGGCAAGGAAGGTTGAAAAATAAAAGCATAGGTGAATATAAGTTTATCGAACCACAAACAAAACCAACTCCTTTTGAATTTATGAATATGATTAGAGAGCAAATAAGTACAAAAATGAATAGATGCTTTGTTGCTAAAAGTAAAACTTTGAAAGGGGGTGATGTAATTGGCTAGAGGAAATAATAGAAATAATGTTAAAAATCCAATTAAAGAAACTGTAAGCATGATTTTAGAAAGTAAAGGTATAAGTTATGACACATGGTTAGAAGAAGCTCATATGAAGCTTATATTTGAAAATTTAGAGCTTTTAAATGAGGGATTAGCTTTAAAAAAAGAATTAGAAGGTAATAGTGGAGAATAAAAAGCGTTTTTATTTAAAGACGCTTTTTTTATTTTAAATTTTTTAACGAAAAGGAGAATTTATATGGATGTAATTGACCAAATAAAAAATTTACTTAATGAAGCAGTAAAATGGCTACAAATTTTAGGAACTCCGGCAGCAGCCTTAGCTTTTGGTATAGGTGGATTCTTTCAAATATTTGGAGGGAATGAAGGAGGTAGAAAGGCAAGACCGTGGTATATAGGAGCTGGTATAGGATTAATAATAATTCTAGGAGCTTCAGCCATAGCTAGTTTCTTACAAAGTAAAATAACATTTTAAGATTTAAAAAGTAAAGACCTTATATTAAAGGTCTTTACTTAATTAAAAAAAATATGAAAGAGTGAGTTTATGGAGAGTATATTTTCATTTTTAGATGAACTTTTAAGAAAATCAATTATGAATATTATGGAATTTAAGAGTGATAAAGAACTTAGAGTATTAAATCAACTATATAATGATAAACGCTTATGTGTAAGGTTTTGGTATAGATTCTATAAAAAACAAAGGATTATAAAGACTTTAAAATTTAAGAAAAGGAGGATAATTAATGAGCTTTTTTAGTAACTTAAAAAATACAATATCTAATGAACTTAGAAGCAATGAAAAATACAAAAATGAAAAATTTAATTTAGGTAGATTTGTTTCTAGTAATAAAACACTTGTTACATTAACATTAAGCATTTTATTAGCTGGAACTATAATAGTAAATATAATTGTAGGAGCTTTTACTACTTTAACATCTTTTAATTCAGATACTATTTCTAGTTTTAGTGTTTTAAAAAGTATGTTTAATATAACTTTGATTTTTAAATATCCACTTTTTTATTTATTAATTTATATTGTTTTATGTATACCAATTTTAAAGCTTATATTTGATTTAAAAAAATCTTTTATTAGCTTAGAAGATGGTCAAAAAGGGACTAGCCGTTTTACTACACTAGAAGAAATAAAAGCACAATACAAAGAAGTTCCAGAAAAAAAGAAGGATTTAAAGGGGGAGGTGGAGTTCCAATTTCTAGACATAAAGATAAAATTTATATTGATACAAGTCCAGTAAATAATTTAATTATAGGTACTACTAGAAGTGGTAAAGGAGAAATGTTTGTAGTTCCATTAATAGATATTTACTCTAGGGCTGAAGAACAAGCTTCTATGGTTTTGAATGATCCCAAAGGTGAATTAGTAGCTATGTCTAAAGATACACTAGAAAAACGAGGATATAGAGTTGAAGTGTTAAACTTATTAAATCCTTTAAATTCAATAAGTTATAATCCGTTACAACTTATAATAGATGCTTACGAAAAAGGTGAATTAGACGAAGCTCAAAATTTGTGTAAAACATTAACATATGCTTTGTATTATAATCCTTCTGCTAAAGACCCATTTTGGCAAAATTCAGCAATGACACTTGTCAATGGGTTGATTTTAGCGATAATAGATGAATGTCTTAATAAATGCAAAATATTAGATGTGAAAATAAAAGATTTTGAAAATAAGATAAATGAATTAAGAAATAAGATTAATGAAGTTGAAAATACTGAAGAAATAAAAATTATAAATAATAAAATTGAAGCACATAAAGAAGCTATTAAAGAATTAGAAAAGAGAAAAAAAGAAGAAAATTCAAAGATAACTTTATATACAGTAGCTAATATGCTTTCTGAACTTGGAGGAGATACAGATGATGATGGTAATAAGTTAGACAATTATTTTCAAAGCTTACCAGCTAATTCGGTAGCTAAAATGCAATATGCTACAAGTAAATTTGCTGATGGAAGTGCTAGAGGAAGTATTTTTGCTGTCGCTATGGCAGAACTTTCACGTTTTACAATGAGTAGTATAGCTAAAATGACTGCTAAAAATTCTATTAATTTAAAAGAAGTTGGATTTAGTAGATATATTGAAAAAGTAGTAAAAGTAGAAGTTAAAGAAAAATTAGAAGATGATAAAAAAATAAATTTTATTAAAACTAATATAAGTGAATGTATAGGAGCTTTTAGTGGGTTAGAAAAAGTAGAAATAATGAAAGGCTATGAACCAAATGAAGATAGATTTATAGAAGAGATTAGAGCTTTTGGAAGTAAAGGTAATGAAATTATAAAGGGTATAGAAGTTGATACTTCTGATTTAGATGTAAATGAAGTAGGAGAATATATAATTAAGTTTAGGGTTCTTGATACCGATTATGACAATAAACCAATAGCTCTATTTATGGTAACTCCTGATTATGATGGTTCTAATCACGTATTAGCTAGTATTTTTATAAGACAACTTTATTATGTTTTATCAAAGGAGGCTTCTCTATTCGATACTGCAAAATGTGAAAGAGAAGTTATTTTTATATTAGATGAATTTGGGAATATGCCACCAATAGAAGGAATGGGAACATTAACTACTGTTTGTTTAGGTAGAAGAATAAGATTTAATATGATAATTCAAGCTTATTCTCAATTAAAAAAATTATATGGTGAAGATGAAAAAACAATCGTTGGTAACTGTGGAAATGTTATTTATATTTTGACAAATGATAATGATACTGCTGAAGAAATATCAAAATCTTTAGGAGATAAAACAATAGTTACTCAATCAAGATCAGGAGAGATACTGGATATAACTAAAAATAGAACAGAAAGTGTTGATAGTAGAAGACTTTTACTTCCTGAAGAATTAAAGAAATTTAAAGAAGGAGAAACAGTTGTATTAAGGGTTATAAAAAGACAAGATTTAAAAAGAAGTAAAATAGTTCCAAACCCAATTTATAATCATGGTGAAACTGCATTTAAATATAGATATGAATATTTAAGTGAAGATTTTAATAATGAGAATGTATTTAAAAATATAAAAATAAAGAGTAAACATAGAAATTTAGACTTAGATAATCTATTAATAGATTTTAATGAAAGTAAAGATGAATATATAAGTAAAATAGATAAGCAGTTGAATAATATTATAAGTGCTTATGATAGAAATGTAAATGAAGATATAAATACTATTAAAGAAGATTGCATTGAAAATTTTGAAGAAAAGCCTAGTGAAACTGAAATTTATTGTAGTGAAAAAGATATTACTTTAGGTGAGTTCTTAGACTACTCATTTATTATGAAGTTAAATACTTATAATAATAGGTTTAGGGAATTAAGAGATATAAAATTTAATAAAGATACTCCTTTTAGTGAATTTGAAAGGTTATATAACTTTGAAGGAAGTAAACATTTAGAAGAATATAATAAAATTTTAAATATTCTAAAAGCTAAAAAAGTTACAGGAGGTGAAGAAAAGTGACTTTAATAGAATTAACTGAAATGGGTATTTTGAGTATAACAGGTATAATTAGTCACGCATTTAGATGGTTAGGATGGCAAATTATATGGTTATTAGCTTCTTTAGTTGATGGTGTAGAAGGAGCAGTAAATAAAATCTATACTCTTAATTCATTTTTTTCGAGTTCAGAAGTAAATAATTTTATAGATAGATATAAACCTATTATTTGGTCTATATTAGCTATCTCATTAGCAGTATTAGGCTATAAAATAATAATGAATAGAAAAATGGACAAACAAAGTATTCCTACCAATTTAATTTTTTCATTAATTGTTGTTATAGCTCTTCCAATGCTTATGGTTAAAATGGGAGATTTAACAAATTTGGTAGTAAAAGATGTTAAAGCTGGATATACTTCTTCAGCTAAACAAATAGTAAAAGATAATCTATATGATCTTTACGCATTAGACCAAAATGATTTTAATTTTAAAGAAAAAAATAATATTCCAATAGATAATATTTTTGATATTCATATAGATGAAGCGTTTAAAGTTGATAGTAAAACAAAGCATGAAGAAATTTTTAAGAAAAAATTAGATACATTAGCTAATGGAGATATGAAGGAAACAGATCTTGAGAAAAATTGGATTATGATGGATGAAGATTATTACAGATATAATATAGATTTTGTTAGTGTTATTATTGGGTTAGCAACTACAGGAATAACACTACTTTGTGTGGGATTTAAAATAGCAAGACTGATTTTTGAGTTAGCTTTTAATAAATTATTTGCTATGCTTTTTGCGTTTGCAGATATAGAAGATAATAAAAAAATAAAGGCTATATTAAAAAATGTTTTTTCAACTTTTGCAGTTATAATGGCAACGGCAGTATTGCTTAAATTATATATTATATTTGTGGCATGGCTTAACTTTACAGCTTCTTCAGTTGATACAGGAATTGGGTTTACAGTAACAAGTTTGGCAAAATTAATTCTTCAAATAGGAGCTTCTTTTGCAGTTATAGATGGTCCAAATATAATAGAAAGAATATTAGGAATAGATGCTGGATTAAAGAGTGGATTAAATACAATGCTTGGAACATATGGAGCTATGAAAGCGTTAGGCTCTGGAACTAAGAGTATGATTTCAGGAACTAAAGGATTTGCAAAAGCAACTGGTGGAGCAGTAGATTCAGCGATAAAAGGTGGAGCAGTTGGGGCTGGTGCTATGAATGGATTGTTTAAAAATCAAACTAGCTCTTCAGGAACTAATGATAATGAAACCGAAAATAAATCAAGTAGCTTACAAAATGAAATGAAAAATGCTAATTCTAATGCAAATATTGATAAAAATATAAATTCTTCAGATAAGAATAACAATAAGCAGGATTTACAATCAGAAATGAATAATGATAAAAAGTCAAATGAAAAAGACTTTAATAATTCTAATATTGAAAATAGTGCTAAATTACATGATGATATGAAAAATTTAGGTGTAGAAACTACTGAAACACTTCAAGATGAAATGAATGGATTAAATAATAAAAATAATGATAATCTGAAATTAAATGAAGAAATGAATAAAGAAACAAGTAAAAGTAATAGTCCAAATTTACAAGAAGAAATGAGTAAAGAAGCAAATAGAAATACAATTCCGAATTTACAAGAAGAAATGAAAGGTGCAGATAACATTAAAAATGATAACTCTTCACTTCAGGATGAAATGAAAAGTGGAAGCCTTAACAATGACTTGAGAAGTCAGGTAAATAACTCACCGAATGAGAATTTACAATCAGAGATGAGTGGTAAAGAGGAATTAAGTTCAGGTGGAAAATTAAATGATGAAATGAATAGAAATGCAAATGAAAATAGTGATTTTAGAAGTGCAAATTCTAATATTAATCCTGTAAATGAAAGTATGAAAAATAGGGAAAGTAGTAATGTTAATAATGCTGGTAATAATGGAGCTAGTCAAAGATCATTTAGACAAGTAGATACAAAAGAAAATTTCGCAACTCGTAAGAGTAGAGAAATAAAACAAGCGTATAAATTAGGTCAAAGTGCAACGGAAAGATTTAATATACCTAAAAATTTAAAAGACAAGAAAAATAATAGAATGAAGGGAGATAATTAGAAATGCAATATAATATTCCAAAAGAAATTTCTACAGAAATGAAGTTTACATCAAAGATTTATCTGTTTGATTTTGCAATGCTCTTAGTAGCATTGATTTTTGCTACTATATTTAGTGGATTGGTTTATCCTAGTTTAAGAGTTCTTTTTTATATATTTGTTGCAATATCAACTATATTTTTAGTTAACAAGAGTATTATAAACCCTAAAAAAAGAAATTTCCAAACAGTTTATCTTGCTTTGGTGAGAGATAAAAAAGTTTATGTAGCAGAAAAAGTTGAATAAAATATTTTAGCAGCTATGAAGTTACTGAATAGCAGATAAGATGTTTTATTTAACTTAATTTAATTTTAAAAGTGTCCCCGGGGGACACTTTTTTATATTCAAATGAGGTGATATTTTGAAAAAGTTTGAAAATATTAAAATTGTAAATAAAAAAGAAAAAGTTAAACTTAGTAAAGAAGAAAAAGTTAAATTAAAAGAAGAAAAGACTAAAGAAAAGAAAGAGCTTAAAGAAAAGAAGAAAGAAAGTAAAAATACATTAATAAGCAATAGGGAAGTTTTACCGTTCTTAGATGTTGATGAAGATAATTTTTTTGTGACAAAACAAGGTTTTTTAAATTTATATCAAGTAAAGACTAGAGATGTATCAAATTTATCTGAATATGAAACTATGTTATATATATATAATTTTATACATTTTCTAAGAAATTATATTGATGATTTTAAGATTATAGCTATGAATTTTCCAGTAAATACAGTTAAGCAACAAGAATATTTGAATAAGAAATTAGAAGAAACTGATAATCCAAAATATATTGGGTTTTTAGAAGAAAAGTTAAATGAGCTTAAATTTTTAGAAACTCATAGAAACAATAAAGAATTTTTCTTAATGGTATTTATGAAAAATGAAGTTGATAAAGAAAACCTACTCAATAAGTTAAATCATATGCAGAATGTATCAATCACTTTGAAAAATATAAATTTAGAGAAAAAAATGAAGATACTTTTTAAACTTAATAATATGAATACAAAGCTTATGTAAAAAAAATAGTTAAGAATATTCATAACAAACAAGGAGGATGGGGTTGTGAAAAAATTAGTAATAGCTGAAAAACCTAGTTTAGCAATGAATATAGTAAAAGCTTTAAATTCAAGCGAGAGTTTTGAAAGGAAAGATGGTTATTTTGAAAGTGAGAATTATATTATAAGTTTTGCTTTTGGTCATCTATTTAAGCTTTACGATATAGAAGAGTATACAGGTGAGAATAAGGGAACAAAATGGAGAAATGATATACTTCCTTTTATTCCTAAAGAGTTTAAATTTAGTATAAAAGATGATGTGGGAGTTAAAAAACAATATAAGATTTTAGAAGAGTTAATAAAAAGTAATAGAGTAGATGAAATAGTGGCTTGTGGTGATGCAGATCGAGAAGGTGAGGTTATTATTAGGCTTATAATAAATAATGTTTTTAATAATAATAGTATAAATAAAAAAGTAACTAGACTATGGTTGCCAGAGCAAACAACACAATCTATATTATATGGATTAAATAACTTAAAAGATATAGATACTTATAATAATCTTGCAAATGAAGGATTTACAAGGACATTTTTAGACTGGCTTGTAGGAGTTAATCTTACAAGATATGTTACTGTAAAATCTAATCATTTTTTCCCTGTAGGAAGGGTATTAGTACCTATAGTACAAGCTATATATGAGAGAGATAAAAGCATAGAGAACTTTGTTCCTGAAACATATTATCAAATTGAAAGTAATGAGAAAACTAATGATGAAATAATTAAATTAATAGTTAAAGAACTTGCTTTTACTAAAAGTGAATTTAATAAAGCTAAGAGCTTTGCAGATGAACTGAATACTTATGAAGCTATAGTTATAAGTAAAGATACTAAAAAAGTTAAGAAACAACCTAGTAAGTTATTTTCTTTAAGTAAACTTCAAAGTCTTTTAAGTAAAAAATATAAAATGACTTTTAAAGAAAGTTTAGAGTTAATTCAAAAACTATATGAAAAAGGGTTTGTAACATATCCTAGAACTAATACAGAATATCTAGCTGAAGCAGAAAAAGGGAAGGTAAAAGAAATAATAAATATTTTATGTTCAGAAGGGTATAATTTAGAGTTTAAAGATAAGAAAACCGTATTTGATGATAGTAAGATAGAAAGTCATAGTGCCATTACCCCTACTGTAAAGATACCTAAAGAAGATGAATTAAAGGGTAAGATGTTAGATGTTTATAATACTATTAAAAATAGATTTATTTCAAATTTTTTAATAGAAGAAACATTGATTGATAGAACAATAATAAGAATAGAAGTTGGAGATTTAGAATTTTCATTAAAAGGAGATGTTATAGTTCAAAAAGGATTTTTAGAATATGAGCCTATTAAGAAAGATGAAAATACACTTCCTAATCTTAATGTCGGAGATAAGATAAATACTAATTTTAAAGCAATAGAAAAAGTGACACAAGCACCAGGTAAAATGACAACAGAAATGCTTAGTAATTACCTTAAAAATCCTTTTAAGAATTATGAGATAGAAAATGAAGAAGAAGACTATAAAGCTATTTTAGAGGGATTAGAAATAGGTACAGAAGCAACTAGAACTGGAATTATTGAAAATGCTAAAAAGTATAAATATATATCTGAAAACAAATCAGTTCTATCTATAGAACCATTAGGAAGAAAATTAATAGAAACATTAGATAAATTGAATGTAAATTTATCTAAAGAAAAAACAGTAGAATTTTCACGAATACTTAAAAAAGTATATAAAAATGAATTAAATATAGATAAAGCAGTTGACTTAATTTCTAATGAATTAAAATCAATTTTAGAAGATAGTAAAAATATAGAGATTGAAGCAATAAAGGAAGAAAAAGAAGTTATAGGGAAATGTCCTCGTTGTGGCAAGAATATATATGAAACATCAAAATCATTTTCATGTGAAGGTTATAAAGATGAACCAAAGTGTCAGTTTACTATTTGGAAAGAAGATAAGTTTTTTAAAGATAAAGGGAAGAAGGTTACAAAGTCAATTGCTAAAAATCTTTTAGCTGGAAAGAAAGTGAAAATGACAGGTTTAAAAAAGAAGGATGGTAAAGGCACTTATGATGCTTTTGTTAGTTTAAATGATACTGAGAAGTATGTTAACTATAAATTAGATTTTAGTAAGTAGAAAGTGAGGAATTTAATATGGGTATATTTAAAAGGGATTATAATTATAATCCCTATTTTTTCAATAAAATTCAGCCAGTAGGTGGAATAAAATTTAATCCTAGAAGTATTGTTAAGGGGGATGGTTATGAAGCATGTTTAAGAATTTATGATTTTCCAACATCTGTTGATGAATTTTGGTTAGGTAAGTTGATAGATATAAAAGATGTAACAGTAACTATTGATGTTGAAACTGAAGATAGAAGTAAGGCTTTACAAAGTTTAAATAGTGCTATAAGTGAGAATGTAGATAGAGCTAATAGTTTGAAGAATAACATTGATATTATAGAAGCAAATAATGCAACAAGTATTCTAATGGGGTTAGTAAATGATATTACATCAAGGGATGAAGTAATAAAGTTAGTAACTATTAGATATTATTTATCTGCTAAAACTGAAATAGAGTTAGAAGAAAAAATTAAACAAGTATTAACTAAACTTGAAGGGTTAGGTTATAGGGGAGCAGTTTTTCTAAATGAACAAGAATATGAGTGGAAATCTTTATTTTTAAGTGCTGGTGAACAAAAGTATTTAAGAAACAAAAGAAGTGGACATCCTGTGCCTAGTATAAGCTTAGGAGCTGGTTACCCATTTCATTATGTAGAACTAAATGATCCAACTGGAATGTTCATGGGAACAAGTATTACAGGAGGAAATGTTATCTTTGATTTGTTTACTAAGAATGAACAAAGAAAATCTTATAATGCGTTAGCAATAGGGGTTATGGGATCAGGTAAATCAACTTTATTAAAAAAATTAAGCAATAACAATGCAATAGTAAATAATACATTAAGAATACTAGATATAACAGGAGAGTTTAAAGATTTAGTTAATGAGCTAGAAGGAAAAATAGTAGCATTAGATGGTAGTAATGGAATGATAAATCCATTACAAATCTTTGCAACTATGATTAATGAAAATACAAATGAGGTACAAGTAGAACAAAGTTATATGCAACATATGTCTAAAGTTTCTATGATTTATAATTTTCTATCACCTGAAGCAACACAAGAAGAAATAAGAGAATTTGAAAGACTTCTACATGATTTTTATATTATATATGGAATAGAAAGAGAAAAAGCGACAAGTTATAAGGCTGAAGAATACCCAACATTAAGTGAGTTTCTTAATTATATTAAAGGTGTATTCTATGAAGATGAAGAAAAAGCAAGTATAAGAAAAAATCTAAGTGATTTTAGAAAGAAAAGATTAGAAAGTATAATGTTAACAATTGACAATGCTATCAGAAATTATGGTAAACTATTTGATGGACATTCTTCTATTGAAGACTTAACAAAAGAGCAAATAGTAAGTTTTGAGATTAGAACATTAACTGGAGTTGATAAAAGAATATTTAATGCTCAGATATTTAATGTATTAAGTATGCTTTGGAATAATGCTTTAACTCAAGGATTACCAGAAAAGAAAGCATTTGATGAAGGAAAGAAAACAGTAGAAGAAGCCAAGAAGTATTTACTATTATTAGATGAATCACATAGAATTATAAATAGCAATAACATACTAGCAGTTGATTATTTAATTAACTTTGAAAGAGAAGCTAGAAAGTATTTTGGTGGTTTAATATTTGCTACACAAAGCATAAGAGATGTTGTTCCGGATGTTTCAAATTCAGAAGTTTTTGAAAAAATAAGAACACTTTTTGAGTTAACACAATATAAATTTATAATGCAACAAGATAATAATACAAAAGGATTATTGTCAGAAATTTTTAGTGGTCAATTAACAGATACTGAAATAAATGCGATACCTAATTTTTCTACAGGAGATTGTATTTTAGTAATAAATGGGGATAAAAATATCAGATTTAATATAGAGATTTCTGATAGAGAGAAATACTTATTTAAGGGAGGAGCTTAAAATAATGAAGAAAAAAACAATAGCAATAATTATTGGAGGGGTACTTTTCATTAGTTCATTAGCGTATATAGGATATAAAAAATATCAAGTTGATAATGTATCTAAAAGTAATGTTGCAACTCAAATCTCACCTAAAAATGAAGCTAAAAGTGATAAAGAAAACACCGTAGAAAATAACAACAATGAAACATCAGATAGCTATTATAGTTTACCTGAAGGATTTGTAACCTCAGTAAAAACTAAAGAACAAGTTGGAGATAAAAACTTTTATCAAGCAAATTATATACCTAGAGATGGAAAGTTTTCAGATGAAGACTTGTTAAATGCAAAAAGAGTTGTTGAAAATTTTATGCAAGGTATTATGAATTTTGATAAAAGTAATCCGTTAAAATATAGGGACATGGTTGGGAAATATTTAACACCTGAAGCTCTTGGAAATTTTGATTTAGAATCTCAAGGAATAAAAGCTGATGCTGGTAAATATCCATATAAAAAAAGTATAGTAAATAAAATTTATTCAGATTGTGAAGATAATTCAAATAATAATTACTTAGAATTTACAAGCTATGTTAAAAAAGATAATATAGATAACTATGACCAAAAAGTAGACAATGATTTATCACCAACATATATTTTTAAGTTATTAAAAATTGATGGAAAGTGGAAGATAACTGAATATTATATGAAAAATTAAATTTAAAATTAATAAAAAAAGAAACTAAGTTTTTTAGCGATTTAGTTTCTTTTTTTTATACATTTTTTTAGAAGGAGGTGTAATTTTGGAGAAAGAAAAGGAGTTGATAAAGAAAATAATAAAGTATTCAATAATATTTTTTTCAAGCTCTTTCTTAATCCTAACACTTCTAATTGGAAGTTTAGCAATGGCTATATTTCAAATTAATAGCTCGAAAAATAATAATAGTCATGCAGATATTGGAGCTGGTGGAGTACCAGCAGAATTTGTTCAATATTTTAATGAAGCTTCTGATTTAACTGGAATACCTAACTGGGTTTTGGCTGGAATTGCAAAGCAAGAAAGTAATTTTAATCCTAATGATTCTTATGGTGGAGCATATGGAATAATGCAACAACAAAGATATGATTTTGATGGAAGTGATATTTATAAATATTACTTAGATTTAGGGTTAGGTGATATTTATAAACAGTTAGGTTACTCGTTTAGTAGTGTAGATGAAATTTGGAATGTGTTTTTAAAAGATGTTAGATTGCAAATAATAACTGGTGCTTATGAAACTAGACATTATGCAAATTATGTATTATACAGAAAAAAACTTGTACCAACCTTAGATTATAATAGTACAGAAAACTTGAAAGTAATCAACTGGAACGCTGATGAAAATGATTCAAATTTTAGTGAAATATTAAGACGAATATTTGCTTGTTATAATGGGGGTCCGGGTTATGGTATGAGTGTAAATTTAGATACTGCACAAAATAATTATCCTAACAATGTATTCAAGTATGCTATGGAATTTAGAAGCAAAGGATTAGTTAATAGTGGAGGTATTAAAGGAGATAATGAAACTATAGAAAAGGCAATTGAAGCTGGTATGAAATGGGTAGGAAAGTCACCTTATGTATGGGGTGGTGGAAGAACAGAAGCTGATGTTATTGCAGGAAGATTCGATTGTAGTTCGTTAGTTCACTATTGTTATGCTAGTGCTGGAATACAATTAGGCGATCGTTCTAGTGTTACAACATGGAGTTTATTAACTTTAGGAAAGTCTGTTCCGAAAGAACAAATGAAGCGTGGAGATTTGATTTTCTTTGATACTGCTGGTAGAAATGGACACGTTGGAATTTACTTAGGAAATGGGAAGTTTTTAAATGATAGTTCAACGAAAGGTGTAAGTATAGGAGATTTAAATAGCCCTTATTGGAGCAGATATTTTAATGGAAATGTAAGAAGAATAATAGAATAATGAGGTGGCTAATTTGAATTTAAATTTAACAATTATATTAATTTCAATATTTATTTTAGTTTTTGTTTTATTACCTTTTTTGTATTTAAAAATGGTTTTATTTTTAGATAAGTTTGAATAGGTAAAGTGATTTTTAAGAGCTTTATAAATTTTATAAAGCTCTTTTTTCCTATAAATATGAAGGGAGCAATAGGTATGGATAAAGAAAGTTTGCAGTTAAAAGTAGATGATTTAAAATATAAATTTCAAAAGAATGGTGCAATAACATATTACTTAATAAGTGGAGTTATTGTAATAATATTGATATTTTTCTTGTCTTCTAATGCTTTATTTAATAGAGAAGCTAATCTGATTAGTAGTGCTTTAAATAAACCTTTTTTAGTAGATAGTATAAATGTAGATGTAACAAATAGAGAGTATAACCCTGAAAATCATTTAATACAATTTAACTTAAAAATAGACAATTTAGATATTAATACAGATTCAAATTTGTCTGTAGAGCTTAGAGAAAAGAATAATCCAAATGAAATAATACCTACTAAATTAGTTAAAGTTTCAGATCAGGATTATATTATATATGCAACATTACCAGAGAAAAAATGGAGTGCAGTTTCATTAACTTTTATAAATAAAAACAATAAAACAAATGAAATTAAAAAGGTGAAATTTTATTCTGATTCAAGAGATATTTCTATTGATAATAATTTAAAAGAACAAAATAAAGAAGGATTAACAATAGAATTAGTTAATGAAGAAATAGAAAAAGTTAAAAAAGAAATAAAAGATAACAATATAAAAGTTGAAAATAAAAATAAAGAAATAGATAATACGAATTCAAAAATAAGTTCATTAGAAAAGGATAAAGAATATCAAACAGAAACAGAAGTTGCAACTACTGATTCAACAATAACAAGTTTAAAAGGACAAGTTGATTCATTAATTAAAGACGTAGAAAAAATTAAAAAAGATAATAAAGAGCTTAATGATAAAATAGATAAACTTAATAAAAAGAAAGAAGATTTAGAGAAAATGGTTAAATAAAATGGTCGCTTTTAGGGATTTTATGTGGCTTAAAGTGGGATAAAAAAGGGATTTAACAGGGCGTATTTGTGGCTTAAAGTGGGATAATTGGAAGTTATTTTGTACCCATTGAAATACTAGGCTTTGCCTAGTCCCACATAGAATATGGGGGCAATTTCCCCTTATGCTCTTAAAGTAAGTATGTCAAGTAGTTACCAATTCACCATAAAGTACACAATTACAACAAATGTTTTTGAAAACTTTTTTTAAAAAAGTTAATTTTTCATTCAGTATGGGAACTTTTAATAAGTTCTCATACTTTCATTTTTACAAGGAGAAGGGAGCTTATTATGGCAGAAGTTAAAGTCAGAGGATTGACTAAAGAAGCAATAACAAGAATAGATTCTTTTGCAAAAGCAAAAGGAGTAAGTAGAAATGAGTTTTTAAAAGAACATTTAGAAAGTCTATCACATTCAGATGAAATGAGAAAGTTTGAAGCAAATTATAGAATAACTATGGAAAAAATATTAAGAGTTTTAGATTTAAATACAAAAGTAATGAAAAAGTTTTGTGATGAAAATTACATTGATTTAACTGAAATTTTTAAGGAGGAACAATAGAATATGAAAAGACAAGAAAAACATTATAGATTATCAAATGATTCTATAGAGCATATAGAAAATATAAAAACAAAACATTCTTGTAGGTCAAATAGTGAAGCTCTTGAATTAATAATTAGAGAGCATGAAAAAAATTTAAATATTCCTATGGAGAATATGATTGAAATATTAGGAGATAGAGTTGCTGAAAAAATAAAAGCAAGTATTTTAGTTTTAAAAAGAGTAAGTAATAATTCAGATCGTAATATTCAAGTGCTATTAGAGTTAATGAACGGATTATTTATTGCAGAAGATTTACCTGATATATTTCCATCGAAAGAAAAAGAACATGAAGCTTACATAACTGCTAAAAAAGAAGTTGATAAGAGAATTGAAAATCAAAGAGTTAAGAAACTTGATAAGGAATATTAATTATGGTTGGCGTAATAAATAAAGTTAAATTTATTACAAATGGAAGCAGTAAATTTAAGAACTTTATTGACTATATAGATAGAAGTGAAGCAACTAGAAAAAAGAATTTTGATAAATATTCAGCGTATAACAACTATATGGGTAATCCTGAAAAAATAGGTTCTTTATTTACTAAAGACAAACATTCTTTAACTGAAAAAGAAGTTAAAAAGCTAAAAAAAGATTTTGATAAAGCTCAATTAAATGGTAGTAATATGTGGCAAGAAGTTTTTAGTTTTGATAATGAATTCTTAGAAGCAAATGGATTATATGATTCTGAAAATGGAGCATTGGATGAAGAAAAAATACAAGAAGCAACTAGAAGAGCTATGGAAGAATTAAGTAAAAGAGAAGGATTTAAAGACCTAACATGGTCAGCAAGTCTACACTATAATATACAGATAATATTCATGTTCATATTGCTAGTGTTGAAATAAATCCTAGTAGAGAAAGAGGAAAATTTAAACCTAGAACTTTATATAATATGAAAAGTTCTTTTGTTAATTCTTTGTTAGATAAGCAGAAAGATTTAGATAAAATAAATTCACTTATAAGAGATAATTTGATTCAAGGAAAGAAGGAAATGAGTTTTAAAGAAGATATTGAAATGCGAAAAATGGTTAAAGAAATAGTTAAAAAACTTCCTTCAGATAAACGCCAATGGCATTACAATTATAATTCTATGCAAGAAGTAAGACCATTAATTGATAACTTAACTAAATACTATATAGAAACATATAAAAAAGATGAATTTAAAGAATTAGTTGATAGATTAGAAAAGGAAGACAAGTTTTATAAGGAGGTTTATGGCAAAAGAAAAGTAGAAACTACAACGTATAAAGACAATAAAATTCAAGACCTATATACAAGAATGGGAAACACTATTCTTAAAGAAATTAAAGAATATGTAAAAGAAGAAGACTTAAAAAGTCAAAAAAAGTTTGAAAATTTACAGGAAAAATGGGAAAGAAATAAAAATATTATAATAACTAAACAAAGTATTTCTATGATGAAAAAAAGTTTAAATAACGATATTAATAGCATGAAAAACCAAAGAGAATATGAAAAATTACAAAGTTCTATTGAATATGATATGTAATTAAGGAGGAATATTTTATGTTTGAAAATTTAGCAATGGTTAATGAAATTGTAGGAGAAAATGAAGTTTTAGTTTATCTTCTTGAAGAAAAAAGAGATATTGTTGTTAAAGCAAATAAAAATTATATTAAGCTATTAAGTGATGAATTAAATCAAAAAGAAGAAGATAACACAATGATCCTTGCAGTTGATATAAAGAATAAAAGTATTATAGAAGATTATAATTATGAAGTTTAAAAGAGTATTTTTAAAATACTCTTTTATTTTTTAAAAAAGAACTAAAGGTAAAAAATTATTATAGGAGTGAATATATATGAAAAAATATTATGTTTATAAAAATGGAAATGGATTTGGAGGGGTTTCAGAAATAGAACAAGAAGGTTTAGAAGATAATTTAATAGATGTGGTTGATTCAGAAGAAAAAGCTAAAAAGGTATTATTAGAATATATAATTAACGCTAATATTGAGGTTAAATAATTTAGACTTGGTAAATTTAAATTAAAGAGTGCTTCCATGTTTTTTTACATGGCTGCACTCTTTAATTTTATAAAAGTATGAATGTTTAAGGAGGAAATAAGTATGGCTTTTAAAAAGAAAAGTAATGAGGAAAGGAAAAAAGAAGTAGATTTGCTCGTAGAACAAGCAAATAAAAAAATAGATAAGGTTTTTAATTCACCTGAAGATATAAAAGAATATCTTTCTTTTATGTCTAAGTTTTACAACTATTCTTTTAAGAATTCAATACTTATAGAAGAACAGTTTAGAGGAGCTAGAGCAGTAGGTAGTTTTGCATTTTGGAAAGAGAAAGGGTATGTGGTTAATAAAGGAGAAAAGGGAATAAAAATTTTAGTACCAACAAAATTAGGTGACAGATTTGAAGCAGAAGATGGAACAATTAAACTTGTAAGTAAAGCAACTGAAAGGGAGAAAGTCTTAATAAAAGAAAAGAAATTAGAGTTTATTCCCGGAAAAACTTTATTTAAACAAGGATATGTTTTTGATGTAAGTCAAACTAATGTACCTTTAGAAGAAATACCTAAATTGTTTCCAAATAGATGGTTAGAAGGAACAGTTGAGAACTATAAAGTATTTTTTAATTCTTTAGAAAATTTAGCAGATAAAATTGGAATTAAGATTATTGAGCCTAAAAGTGAATTAGGTCAAGTAAAAGGAGTAAGTTATACATTTACTAATGAAGTAGCATTAAATCCTAGAAATTCAGAGATACAAAATATAAAAACATTAATCCATGAGTTAGCTCATGCTAAATTGCATACAAGTGAAACTTTTTCAAATTATACTCAGGCTGAAAAAGAGTTTCAAGCAGAAATGGTCGCTTTTTCAGTAAGTAGTTATTTTAATATAGATACTGAAGAATATTCTCTTATATATTTAAAATCTTGGACTAAGGATAGAGATTTTAAAGATAAAGAAAGGCTTTTGAAAGAAGTAAAAGAAACTACAAAAGAGTTTATAGAAACTATTGAAAGTTCTCTTTTAAATATAAAAGAGAAAGAAATACTAATTGAAGATGAAGCAGTAAAAGAGTTTTTAGGGAAAGATAAAATCAAAATAAATGAATTAAGTAAAACTGAATTGGAGGAACTGATAGATAAAAACAATTCTTATACTTGGTTTAAAATTGATGGAAATAAAGAAATAGATTCTAAAGATTTTACTGGTAAAAATCATGTTATGTTATTAAAAAAAGATGATTCATATAGAGATATTTATGTAGGGAAAACTTATAATTTAGAAAATTTGATATATGTTGATGATAATAAAAATTTATATAGACTTAAAAAAGAGTTAGAAGTTGAAAAGACTAATAACTCTTTTTTTTATAAAAAAAATGAGAGTGAGGTTTTAAGTATGGAATATGAAAAAGATATAAATTTATCTTCAGATAAATTTATAAGTGATGAAAACAGAGAGTTGAATGAGAAAGGAGTCTTTAAAGAGCCATATATAACAGTTGATTTTTGCGAAGAGAATTTTTTTAAAAAAGGTGAAGTAATTGACCTTAAAGAAGCAAATGAAAGATTTAAGGAAGCAGAGTTAAAAGTTAGAGAATTAAAAATAGAAGCAGAGCAAAGGGAGGAGTATTATCCATATGCTAAAACTAAATTAAAACTACACTATGCACCAGAGAAGGTAATACCTTTACATTTTGATATAGGAGATGGATATGTAAATGATCTGAAAGAATTGATTAATAAAGAGCTAAAATCGGCTCGATATGAAGATTTACGTAATACATTGGATAACAAAGAAAAAGCGTTTAAAAAGGAAGTAGAGCCTTTTTATGATATAAATAAATTAAAAGAAATTCCAATAGGAAATATTGTTGATAAACTTGGAATAGATACAGTTAAAAGAGGTAATAAACTATGGTGTAATTTAAGAGGAGAAAAAACAGCTTCTTGTTGTATAAATATAGATAAAAATTACTTTTATGATTTTGGAGGACAACCTGAAGGTGGAGATGGAATTAAGTTTGTATCTAAAGCTGAAGGTATAAGTGCTAAGGATTCTATATATAGGTTAGCAGATATGTTTGGCATTGAACCTGAAAATAACATTGATAATAGTTTTAAACCTAGTTTTCATATATCAAATTCTGACTATAAAGAAATAGGAATAGAACCTAATAGAGCTATGTTAAATGTTGATATTAATTTAGAAAGACAAAGTTTAGCAGAAGTAATGGAATTAGAAAAATCATGTGCAAAGACTATGAATGAACTTGCTAATGATGATAAAAGTACATTTTTAAACATATTGAACTTTAAATCAATGCCAATAGTATATAACAATGCAAAAACTTATTACAGTTGTATAGAGAGAATAAATGAATATGTAAAGGAATATAATTCATCTATTGATGGATTTAATTCATTGGAAGTTTTACTTTATAAAGACTTTACTAAGAATTTAGAAGAAAAATTAAATAAACAAATAGATATTTTATATAGAGCTGGTATCAATGAAAGGATTGGATTTGATTTAAGTGAAGAAAAAGTAAACTTGAAGAAAGATTTAGATGATTTATTTTCAGCTTCTCTATCTAATGGGGTTGAGGTTTACTATAATTCTAATCCTGATGAATTAAAAGTTATAAAATCTATAGAAGAATTTAGAGATTATGCTATTGATCTATTAGTACCTGAATTAAGTGGTTTTGAAGTTTCTGAAGAAGAAATAACTAAAATGGAAAAGGAAGTTAAAAGTTGGACATATACAGATCTTTTAGAATTTTGTGAGGGCAATGATATAGAAATTGTGCCTTTAAAAAAAGAAAAAACTATTGAAATTGAAAAGACTGTAAAAGAAGTTAAAATAAAAAATAAACCTATGGAACTATAAGGATATTATAGAAGAACTATTTTTAATAGTTCTTCTTTTTTGAAAGGAAAGTAATATGTTTAGTAAATTAATTGAAAAAGTTAAAAGAAATAAAAAAATAAGTATAGTGATAATTATTTTAGTATTAATAATTTTGTTTTTACAAACAAGCATTTCTCTTAAAAATCAAAAAATAGACTATCTTAATTCAAGTATTTCTAAGTTAGAAAGTGAATTGAAATCTGTAAATTCAACAGAAAGTAAAGGAAGTGAATTAAATGATTCAACAAAAGATAAAAAAGCTGAAGATAAAATAAAGGATGAAAGTTCAAATAAAATATTAGAAAATGTAAAAAACAGATACATTCAATTTGGGAAAGATGAAGGGAAAATATATGATGAAAATTTAAATGGTGTAGATATAGCTACATTTGAATGGATGGATGATAGTATAGTAAGTGATAGTCAAATAAAAAATGGAATAAATAAAATAACTAAAGAGAAATTTAATATAAAAGCTTCAGTAAAAAGAGTATCAGGTATGAATATGTATAAGATAGTAGTAAGTGAATAAAAGAGAAAAAGTCCAGGAGTTTTAAACTGGTGTTTAATAAAATTATCCTGGACTTTTAAATTTATATAAAGCTGATAAATACTTGGTTTTTAATTTTGAAAATAGGATTCTTGGCCAACGATAGTAGGCTAAGAATTGCATGAATACTAAGTTTATTCTTTTTATAATTTATACTCATTTATGTTATACTCGTAAATGAGTATAAATTATAAAAAATAAAAAAAGGAACAACTTAATTATATTGCTCCCGATTTAAATTATACTATCTCATTATATTTTATATTTCCTTTAATTAATCTTTTAAGTTTGCTTTTAGTATCTTCATAAAAATTATTCTCTTTAGATAACCTTATCACTTCTTCATAAGTTAACTCAAAAATATTATCTGCGATCTGTTAAGTTAAATGAACATTGCTCTTTTCAACTTTTGAGAATACAATGAG
>OGEQ01000284.1_pt1 | contig 56126 bp, 46 predicted proteins | sample 1570731 | NCBI WGS metagenome assembly OGEQ01 (sample SAMEA2582132, study PRJEB24529) | metagenome | biome: Human gut stool | place: China | collected 2011
GGTGCAAATTTTCTATAGAATTAAAGAATTTTCCCCCTGATTTATCGGGTGAGCCTAAATCACTGATATTCACCCTTCATTAGCTGCTGCTCAGGCTGCTGTGGAAGATATGAAGTAAATTGAATATTTTCTGAATATAAAGGTGGGAGGTGCTTGGAATAAGTACCTCCTACTCTATTTTTATGGCATTTTATTTTTTCAATAAAAACATAGTTTATACATTTGCCTGCAAGACAAAATCTATATTCATATGAAAAACAAATGCCTCTTAGTATTACTGTTAGCTTTGGGATGTTGCCATGTACAAGCACAAAAAAGTCAAAAGGATCCTTTGTCCGAAGCACTCGTCCGGTTGAATCAAAAAGTGGATTCCGAATTGATTCCCGGAATAAAAAGGTTTCCCCTCATTGGAATTTCCACAGATATAAGTCCGAAACGGACAGCCGTAAACACGGCATATGTACAGTCAGTCATTCTCTCTGGAGGAATTCCTTACATGATACCTGTAACGGATAATGTAGAAATACTGCGTCAAATTGTATCCCGGCTGGACGGAATTGTCTTTACAGGTGGAGAAGACATCCAACCAATGTATTATGGCGACCTTCCTTATGAAAAACTGGAAGAAGTAAGCCCCGCCCGGGATACCTTCGACTTGATGGTGCTGAAAATGGCCGCAGATCGGAATATTCCCATATTAGGAATTTGCAGGGGGCTACAATTAATGAATGTAGCTTTCGGTGGAACTTTATATCAAGATCTGCCCACGCAACATCCTTCAAGTGTCAACCATCGCCAAAAAGAATCCGGCACTACCCCCACCCATCCGATATCCATCATAAAGGAAAGCAAGTTGGCAGAAATTACAGGACAAGAAGTGCTGCAAGTCAATACATTCCATCATCAGGCTATCCGGAAATTGGCACCGGGATTCAAAATCACGGCTTGGGCACCCGACAGTATAGCGGAAGCTATAGAAGCTTATCCCATACGACAAATGATAGGTGTGCAATTTCATCCGGAAATATTTACAGCTGCCGGAGATACCACCATGCATAAATTATTTAAATTCCTGGTGAACAAGGCTGATACATTCAACCTAGCTAAAAAAATTCACAGCCGCATTCTATCCATTGACACTCATACAGACACTCCTCTTTGGTTTAAAAACGGTTACAGTGTAGGCCTGAGAAAAGACAACATGGTCAGCATCCCCAAAATGGAGGAAGGCAAATTGGACGCACAGTTCCTAGCCGCATTTATATGGCAGGGGAAACGGGATGACGCATCTTCACAAAAAGCCGTAGAAAGCACCACTCGATTAATTCAATCCATTTATGACGAAGTAGAGCAATACAAAGATTTTTGTGGCATCGCCCTTACGGAAGAAGACTTGATACGCCTGAAGCGTGAAGGTAAAAAAGCTTTTTTTATAGGTATCGAGAATGGTTACGCCATAGGCAAAGACCTAAAGAATATAGCAAAATACAAACAGATGGGAGTCAATTATATTACTCTCTGCCATTCTTATGACAATGATATCTGCCATTCATCCACTCACACGGAAGATGCGACCGAAGGACTGACCCGGTTCGGACGTGAGGTGGTGAAGGAAATGAACCGCCTAGGAATTATGATAGATGTATCGCATGCCAGTGAAGGTACTTTCTGGGATGTGATAAAATATAGTACACAACCTATCATCGCCTCTCATTCCTCGTCAAAGGCGTTATGCGACCATGATCGTAATCTGACAGACGAACAACTCCGTGCCTTAGCGAAAAATGGCGGAGTGGCACAGTTATGTCTCCTTGATGCCTATATCAATAAAAACCCAAAAGCCGCATCCGTTTGTGATGCTGCCGAACATTTGGACCACATGATTAAGGTAGCCGGCATAGACCATGTGGGAATAGGTACGGACTTTGACGGCGGTGGTGGTTTGCAAGGATGCAATGGAGATAATGACTTGATTAATCTGACCATAAAAATGATTGAAAAAGGATATACAGAAGAAGACTTAAGGAAGATTTGGGGAGGTAATCTCTTGAGAGTAATGAAGCAAGTACAGGAAGCACCACTTCTTTCTTCAAAAAAACGCAGATAATACCCAAACAAGGATAATTAAAAATATATAGAAATATCCTATTATCATTTTTCAGAAATTATCGGGGCTGTTTCACCAATGGACAGCCTCTTTTTGTAACTTACAGTTTAATAGTAAAAGAAATAAGACAGACCTTATTCCCCTCTCCTCACCATAGGAATTTTCCTATTACAAATAGGGAAACTCTCCTTTACAAATAGGAATATTCCGTTTATTGTATCATTCCCTCCACTTATCTTTGTGACATAAGAAAAACAAATTTTAAAATTAACGGATATGAGAACAAAAATACTGAAATACTTCGGAATGGTAGTTGTACTGATAATAATGGTTAACCTAACCTCCTGTGAAGTATCCATAGAAAGTTGGTACGATGATGATGATTACAGCGAAATATATTACAGAACCACTCGGGAACTATGCAGCCGGACCTGGCAGGAAACTTGGGAACAAGACGGTGAATACTACACACAACGACTAGACTTTTACGAAAATAGAACAGGCACAGACATCATACGAATAGAACATCGGAACGGCTATGTAACCGAAGACAGGTACAATTTTGAATGGAGATGGGATAACAGCGCACAGACATGCATCCGTATGGTTTACGGTCCCAGTGACATTTCATATTTTGAAAATGTATGGTTGGCCGGAAACTTCTTAAAAGGCACATTGGATGGTGTCAATGTAAATTTCACAGGAATCAGGTAAAAAGAAAAAAGCGGGATGATACCCAACACATATCATCCCGCTCTCCTTTTTCCCAATACACTACTCACTCTTAATGCTATTTACCGGATTCTCATTAGCGATATGCCATGCCTTAAGCACCACACAAGCCACAATAATAATCGCTACAACTAAAGCCGTAGCCAAAAAGAGTAACGGATTAAGATCAACCTGTTCCGCAAACTGTTCCAACCATGCTTTCCCAATAAAATAAGCTATAACAATTCCGAGTAAAATAGAAGGAATAGAAACATATAGAATATCACATACCAGCAGACGGAGAATGTTTGATGCTTCCGCACCATTCACTTTACGAATAGCTATCTCCTTACTGCGACGTTGCGTTTCATCGTTTACATAACCTATCAGCCCCATAATCACTATAAGCAGGATAAAACCGGAAGTGATAAGGACAGAATTGCGGAAACGATATACATCTTTATAGATTTCGGACAGCATATCATCCACTGTATGGAATGTTAAAGCCACTTGTGGAAAAGTTTTGTCCATGAATTCATTCAGGCGCTTCAAATTTTCATCGTAGGGTTCTTTCAACCGTACATTGAAGGTATGATTAAACGCATTACCACCTATCAGCACAATGGGTTGCTGCGCCTGATAGAAACTTTGATTGCGCACATCACGGAACACACCTACTATAGTTCCTTCCTTAATCTCATCAAAAGGTTTTCCTACGGCTCCATCCGTCCATTTCTTAAGCCGGACTATCTCTTCATTCACCAGCAGATCTTTGGCATGGGTCATCGGCTTTCCTTCTATAATCGTAATGCCTACCACATCCGGATAATTAAAATCCACATAGTTCATATTAAGAACACCTATACGCTTGCCGTCACTGCCCATCAATCCTTTTGTCCAATATTGGCCCAATACACTATGGCTGGCTGTAGCCACGCTCTCTACCATAGGCTGACGCCGGATCTCATCGCGCATATGAGGAACAATTTCAATGTCCAGCCAACTTTCGGCTTCTACCAGTCCGGCAGTATTGATCCCCATATCCCTGTTCATCAAATGACTATACTGCATTAACGTAACCAGTAATAATCCCAAGACAAAAGACACACCGGTAAACTGTATAAACAACAGTGACCGTTTCCATCCTTTTTTACCATCAGTATAACGACGGAATACCTGTGTGACAGGAATATGTGAAAAAATACGTCCGGGCAATACACCTGCCAACAAAAATAAAAGTACAACAACCAGCAGCGGTACCCACAAAGTTCCCCATGTAAAGAGTGATGCAAGTCGCACCGACAGCAAATCTTCTATCAAATCCCGCGCATTGAAAATGATAAATGCACAGACCAGAATGGATACCAGAACAATAATGCCCGTTTCCATCATAAACATACTGAAGATATTCCCATTATTGGCACCATTGCACTTATGGACACCGACACTCTTGGCACGACGTCCCAAAGTAGCAATTACAATAAGCATATAGTTCATAATAGCGACAAAGAAGATAGAGAAACCCAAAAAGCCATAGATAACTAGACGCTTTGTTGTTTCTGAAGAAGTCTGATGCTTTGTTGCCAATGGAATGACACTGAGTTCCAGTTTCCAACCGTTATGTTCAGTCGGCATGTATTTCTCCACCATCCGCTGGATGTTATCGTTTACCACCTCTATATCCGAAGCTTCTCCGGTCCGGAACACTGCATAAAAAATATCATTTCCTCCCCATCCGGCTCCATCCTTATAACCTCCTTCTTTATGTACACTTACTACAAAGTCTGCCTTAAACATGGTATTCTCCGGAATATCACGATAAACACCACGGACAATCATTTCAGTTTTCCGCTCCAATATTAACACTTTACCTATAGGATCTGCATCACCAAAAAAACGGCGTGCAAAACTCTCGGACACAAACAAAGTATTGGAGTTAATCAAATCGTTAGGATTTCCCTTTAAAACCGGAATGCCAAAGGTTTGGAAAAAACAAGTATCCACCATAAGACACTGTTCGTCATCCGACAACAATTGATTTTCATAATAATAATTACCGTTGGCTGTGTAAGAATTTATACAAGTAGCTTTTTCCACTTCTATTGGCATATTCTCAGCCAAAGCCGCCGCTATCGGAGCAAAAACGGAATAATCATAGATATCCCCATCGTCCCCCATCGACTCACCTGTTTCCAAATTATGGTAATATGCGCGGACTATTCCTAGATTTCCAGCTTCAGGATAACATTTTTCATAACTTAACTCAAATGCAATCTGCGAGAACAACAGGATGCCAACAGTCAGCCCCAATGAAAGCGATATGACTTTCGTCACATTACTTCCACGACCGTGTAATATCGTTTGTATTGCATAATATAATTGCTTCATCGCTATCTATTTAGTTACTCAACTTTAATACTCTTTACCGGATTCTCATTAGCAATACGCCAAGCTCTAACAACGACACACACCACTATCAGAGCGATAATCACCAATGCTGTTCCGACAAAATACAACGCATTCATATCTATCGTTTCGGCAAATTGATCCAACCAAGCCTTTCCTGTAAAGTACGATACTACAATTCCTATCAAGACCGATGGGACAGCAACATACAATATATCACGGGACAGTAACCGAAGAATAGTCGAAGCTTCAGCACCATTCACCTTACGGATAGCTATTTCCTTACTGCGACGTTGTGTTTCATCATTCACGTAACCTATCAACCCCATAACAACAATAAGCAAAATAAAAGTAGAAGTAATCCATACAGAATTACGAAAACGATATACATTGCGATAGATTTCCTTCAGCATGGTATCTATCGGAATAAATTCCAATGCCTTAGTGGAATGCACCTGCTCCATGTATTCGTTCAGCTTTTTCAAACTCTCATCGTATGGCTGTTTTAAACGTACATCAAAAGTGTGACTGGTATTATGACTATAAACCAAAGCCACGGGAAACTGCTTATAAAGAAAAGACGTATTGCGCACATTACGGAATACACCAACAATGGTTCCGGCTTTATCAAAATCATTCAACCGTTTGCCTACTGCCCCATCTGTCCATTTCATCAGCCGCACTACTTCTTCGTTGACCAATACATCTCCCTCATTCTGCATATCTTTCCCTTCAATAATAGTAATCCTCATGGTTTCAGCATAATTCTTATCACAAGGATTATACATCAAGGTTTCTATTCGCTTGCCACTATTATCAATCAGCCCACGAGTCCAATATTCTCCCAGAACACCATGCATAGAACGGGTGGCATTTTCCACCATGGGTTGACGACGAAGATCGTTAACCATATTCTCTGCTTCTTCGGGTGACATCCATGTTTCCGCCTCCACCAATCCTGGAGTACGGATACCCATATCACTATTAATCAGATGATGATACTGCATCAAAGATACTAACAAAATCCCCATCACAAAAGATACCCCCATAAATTGTACAAATAAAAGAGAACGCTTCCACCCCTTTTTCCCATCTGTGTAACGACGAAAAACTTGAGTGACAGGAATGCGTGAAAACAATCTTCCCGGCAGCACTCCGGCTACTATGAACAGTACAAAAACAATGAGCATCGGAACCCATAAAGTTTCCAATGTAAAGAGTGAGGACAACTGCACCGAAAGTAAATCTTCTATCAGATCTTTGGTATTGAAAATAATAAAGAGGGCCACTATAACGGACATCAATACCACAATCCCCGTCTCAAAAAGGAACATACTGAAAATATTGATTGCACTGGCACCACTACACTTATGCACACCTATACTTTTTGCCCTGCGGCTCATGGTAGCAATAGCTACTAATACATAGTTCATGATTGCCACAAAAAATATGGCAAAGCCCAAAAAACCATAAATGTAAAGGCGAGTGCGGGTATTTGAGTCATCCAAATGAATTTCGGGCAATGGCTGTGCATCATAAAAATTTCTCCATTCATCATCAGCAGAATCAGGATAATATTTTTGCATAGCCTTGTATATCTGACGATTGATTTCTTCCCTGTCCACCCCATCGCGCAAACGGAGAATAGTATAATAAATGTCATTACGCCCCCATGTTCCACCCCCTATATAACCACCTCCGGCATAAATGGGAGCTACAAAATCAAAATGATAGGCCGTATTTTCCGGAGTATCCTGATAAACGCCACGGACTGTCAGTTCATGCTGTTTATCCAAAGATAATTTTTGTCCCACAGGGTCCTGTCCACCAAAGACATCACGAACAAAAGTTTCAGAAACGAATATGCTCCCTGCCCTTTGCAATTCCTCAGGATTCCCTTTCAATACTTTGATGCCGAAAGTACGGAAATAGCAAGTATCTACATAAGCGTAGTTTACGTCTTTCAGCTTATGACCATCCTTGAATACATTTAATGTCTCAAAATTGAAAATGACTGTAGCATTTTCAATCCATTGTGACAAATCACTGCGGAATGCTTCTGCCATCGGAGCAAACAAGCTATCATCATATCCTTCTCCTTTCTCTCCAGTCTTTACATTCTCTCCTCCTCCACGTACCAACACCAATCGGTCGGCCTCAGGGTAACATTTTTCATAATTGAGTTCAAATGCTATTTGTGAAAAAAGCAGAACACCAATAGTCAAGCCTAATGAAAGCGATATGACTTTTGTCACATTGCTTCCACGGCCGTGTAATGTCGATTGTATTGCATAATAGATTTGTTTCATTACAACCACCCTTTCATTATTATTCTTTAATGTTCGCCACTACACTACCGTCAAACAAATGAATGACACGATGAGCAAATCCGGCATCATGCTGAGAGTGAGTTACCATGACAATACTAGTCCCCTCCTTGTTAAGTTCGGTCAATAGATTCATTACTTCAGCACCGTTCTTTGAGTCCAAATTACCGGTAGGCTCATCGGCGAGGATCAATTTAGGGTTAGTAACCACAGCACGGGCAATAGCCACACGCTGTTGTTGACCACCGGAAAGCTGTTGCGGGAAATGCTTGGCACGATGACTCAAGTTCATTCGCTTTAAAATTTCCAGAACACGCTCCTTACGTTCACTGGCCTTGATTCCAAGATAAGTCAACGGCAATTCCACATTTTCAAAAACATTCAGTTCGTCTATCAGATTAAAGCTTTGAAATACAAAACCTATTACACCTTTACGCAGGCGGGTGCGTTCTTTTTCTTTCAGATTGGCTACTTCATTGCCCAGCAACTTGTAACTGCCTTCAGTAGGATTGTCCAGCAGACCAAGGATATTCAATAAGGTGGATTTTCCACAACCTGATGGTCCCATAATAGCTACAAACTCTCCTTCTTTCACCTCTATGTTTACATGATTCAACGCAATTGTTTCTACTTCTGAAGTACGAAATACCTTACTTAAATTTTCAATCTGTATCATAATAATAAATTTTAATTGTTTGTTCTATTGATCTTTATTCTGATTTAATACTCTTTACTGGATTCTCATTGGCAATGCGCCATGTTTTGGAAATGACACAACTGACAATCAATATCAAGACCACGATAGCTACACATACATAATAAGGAACAAGCGAACCTACAGTCACAGCAAACTGTTCCATCCATAAACCACCTACATACCATGCCCCTAGTGTACCTGCGACTACAGCCGGGAAAGAAATCCAAAGAACATCTTGCACCAACATTTCCAATATCGCAAATGACTCAGCTCCATTCACTTTACGAATAGCAATTTCTTTCGAACGTCGCTGTAATTCATCATTAATATAGCCTATCAGTCCCATCAAAGTAATAAACAAGATGGAAATTGCCGCCAATAAAGTCGCATTACGAAATACACGAACGGAATTATAACTATCCGCCATTTTTTGTTCCAAGCTTTCAAAGCCGACTGTTTGATTAGGAAAAGCTTCGGCAGCATCACGCTTCAGTTTCTGAAGATTCTCACCAAAGGGTTCCTTCAGACGGAGATAAACAAGATCAGCCAAATCTTTGGGATGATGATGCAAGACAAACGGTTTCAGCTCTGAGTAGAATCCGCCAATATTAAAATCTTTAATCACACCTACTATTTTGACACGGCCTTCTTCTGTCTGTATACTCTTACCTAAAACATCTTTTCCCCAATGCATTCTCCGTACAAATTCCTCATTCACTGCCACCTCACCGGATTCACGAGGCACACGCCCTTGCTGTATGACCATTCCCATAAAAGCTACATAATTCTCCTGAGTAAAATCATAACGGCTGGAAAAAAGACTCGTTCCTTTCTCATCCGGTATCATCTGCCCGCTATATCCATTAGACGGATAGCTAGTTGCCGAAGTCAATGCTTCCACGTATGGAAGCCCCTCATAAAAGTGACGGGCAGCAAGCCGGGCTTTAGCATCCGGTGCATTATTAACGCCAATCACTACCCGCTCAGGATTATAACCCGGATCTTTATTAATAACATAATGATACTGGAGCATCACTACCCACATCAATCCACATATAAAAGCCACTCCTGCAAATTGGATAAACAATAACGGACGTTTCCATCCTTTCTTACCCTCTGTATAACGCCGGAAAACCTGTGTGACCGGTATCTTTGAAAAAATTCGTCCCGGCAGCACACCACCAATGAGGAATAAGACAGCAGTCACTCCAAAAGGCACCCAAATACGTTCCACCGCAAAAAGAGACTCCAGTTTAGCAGCCGTGGTATCTTCCACAAATTCCCGGAAATTAAACATTAAAAAAACCATCAAAAACAATGAAAGCAAAATAATAATACCGGTTTCCCACATAAACATACCAAAAACAGTACCCGTTCCCGCTCCGCTGCATTTATGAACACCAATACTTTTGGCACGCCGGCTCAATGAAGAAATAGAAATCAACACATAATTCAATGTCGTGATAAACAAAATAGATATACCTAAAATAAGCATAATATTACGCATTCTTTTCACTTCATCATATCCACGGTACGTATCCCGAACAGGTTTTGCCATGACAGTGATTCCCAACTTATCACTTCTGGGAATATGTTGCTGTACTACCATATCAATACGCTTGTTCAATTCATCCAAATCAATATCCTGCTTCAACCGGATATATTCTTTCCAGCTGTCCCCACCGTTCCATGAATAATTTCCTATCCGGCGGCTCCAGATAGAAGGCAAGGAAATGACAGCCTTCGGTCGCATAGTACAATTCTCAGGTAAAGCAGCATACGTTCCTTTGACTGTCAACTCAATTTCCTTATTGAAACTAATTATTTTACCAATCGGGTTCTCACCGCCAAACATTTTATCCGCCAAATCTTTACTCAGGAAAATTACATCTTTTTGCTGCAATTCACGTACCGGATCACCACTCAAGACCTCAATACCCATTGTCTGAAAAAACAATGAATCAGCAGCAACTTTAAAATCATCAAAGCGGACACTCCCGTTATAAATAGGTGCCGAAACCGGCCACGAGCCTGTACTTGCCGCCGATTCCACAATTTCCGGCATTGCATCCAGTATGCCTCCGGCAGCTGCACCGATAATGAACTCACTCGGAGGAAAAGGCTCTCCATTTACTGTCCATATATTCCACAATTGGTATAATTTATCATGATCCTTAAAACAAGTATCAAAACTCTGCTCATACACAACTCTTGAGAAAAGCAGAATACTCATAGTCAGGCCCAAGCCTAACGAAACGACTTTTATAATATTAGCTCCACGTCCATGTATCAAAGCCTGAATGACATAATAAATCTGTTTCATATTTCGTGTTTTTAATTATTATTATTTTAAAAGAGAGAAGTCCCGTTTCACAACGTTACTTCCCATAAAGTGTATAAGAAACTAAAGTTTCTATAATTCGTTCTCTATAATATAAATGCCAAAACCGTGCCACGCAAACAAACAACTGATTAACAACATATTGCAAAATAACAAAAAGAAACAGTCTGTCTAATTATTAGACAATGATGTATGATAATTAGACAGACTATGAAAACAAACAAATAGTTCTACGCTTCAAACTTATTGGAATTTGCCTTATTTTACTATCTTTGCATTATCACCTATATAAAACAAATTATTATGAAACACATTCTTTTGGCAGCCTGTGCGGTTGCCATATTAAGCGGTTGCGGTTCGCAAGGGAAACAGGCAGCCCCTACCGGAAATCCATTCCTTTCAGAGTACACAACTCCCTTCCAGGTTCCTCCTTTCGACCAAATCAAGATGGAACATTACAAACCCGCCTTTTTGCAGGGCATGGAAGAACAACAGAAAGAGATTGACGCTATAGTGAACAACCCCGAACCCGCCACTTTCCAGAATACCATTGCAGCACTGGATCAAAGCGGAGCGTTACTTCGTAAAGTCAGCACCGTATTCTACGGACTGAAAAGCGCCAATACCAATGATGAAATGGACGCACTGAGCCGTGAACTATCTCCACTACAATCAAAACACAGCGATGACATCGCCTTAAATGAAAAACTTTTTGCACGCATCAAAGCTGTCTATGAAAATCCCGGCGATTTGGACAAAGAGCAAAAGAAGTTGTTGGAAGAAACCTATAAAGATTTTGTACGTGGAGGTGCCAACCTGGATGCCGAAAGTCAAAAAAAACTGCGTGAATTAAATAGTGAGATTTCCATGTTACAGCTCACCTTCGGCCAAAATATGCAGAAGGAAACCAATGCTTTCCAATTGATCGTGGACAAAGAAGAAGACTTAGCCGGATTACCCCAAAACCTGATTGCCAGTGCTGCCGAAACAGCTAAAGAAGCAGGCATGGAAGGCAAATGGATTTTCACCCTGCATAATCCCAGCATCATGCCTTTCCTGCAATATGCCGATAACCGAAACCTGCGCGAAAAGATATTCAAAGGATACATTAACAGAGGAAATAACGGAAATGAATACGACAACAAGGAAGTGGTACGCAAACTGCTCAAAGCCCGTCTGGAAAAAGCCAAGCTGATGGGATATGAAAACTATGCTTCCTTTGCACTGGAAGAACGTATGGCGAAAACACCGGATGCCGTATATAAATTATTAGACCAGATTTGGACACCTACTCTGTCCAAAGCCAAAGAAGAACTGGCAGATATCAATGCCGAAATAAAGAAAGACGGAAAAACCTTCACAGCCGAAGGTTGGGACTGGCGTTATTATGCAGACCGAGCCAAGAAAGCCAAATTCGACTTGGATGAAAATCAGGTACGTCCTTATCTGAAACTAGAAAACGTACGTGACGGTGTGTTCTATGTTGCCAACAAACTGTACGGTATCACTTTCACCCAGCTGGACAATCTTCCCCTCCCTCATCCCGATGCACAGGCATTCGAATGTAAGGACAAAGACGGTTCTCATCTAGGTGTACTCTATATGGACTTCTTTCCGCGTGCCAGCAAGAAAGGTGGCGCATGGTGCGGAAGCTATCGTTCACAGACCTACAAGGACGGCAAGAAAGTGGCTCCTGTAGTAACCGTGGTATGCAACTTTACCAAACCGGCAGCCGGACAACCCGCTTTGCTCAGTGCAGACGAAGCGAATACCTTGTTCCACGAATTCGGACACGCTTTACATAATCTTTTCAAAGATGTACATTATTATGGTGTGGCTAGTGTTCCGCGTGATTTTGTAGAACTGCCGTCACAGATAGATGAGCATTGGGCTTTTGAACCGGAGGTATTGAATGTATATGCCAAACATTATCAGACAGATGAAGTTATTCCTGCCGGACTGGTTGAAAAAATGGACAAGAGTGGCAAATACGGACAAGGCTTCGCTACGGCTGAATATTTAGCTGCTTCCCTGCTGGATATGGATTATCATGTATTAAAAGAAATTCCCGATGATATGGACGTTATGCAGTTCGAAGCAGAAACATTAGGTAAGCGCGGATTGCTGAAACAAATTCCGTCACGCTATCGCACCACTTATTTCAACCACACCATGGGTGGTGGATATACTGCCGGTTACTATAGTTATATTTGGGCAGAAGTGCTGGATTGTGACGCATACGAGGCATACAAGGAAACAGGCGATATCTTTAATCAAGAAGTAGCAGGAAAGTTCCGCAAATATATCCTCACTCCCGGCTGCATTGACGATGCAATGGACATGTATGTCAATTTCCGTGGCAAAGAACCCGGTATTGATCCCTTGTTGAAGAACAGAGGACTAAAATAACCCTCTAACCCTAAATAGAATTCCTCCCCCTGCAAAAGACAAATGATTGTGACTCTTGCAGTGGGAGGATTCTCATTTTGTAGTATGATTGCGGATAGTTCTTTTTATTTTTTGTTCCAAAGCAAGAAATAATCCTCAGAGAAAGCGTACCTTTGTGCCTGTCAAATCAAAAATTAAATTATGAATCAACCTATTGCTATGAACACCACAAGAAAACATGTGGTATGGCTGGATGTCGTTCGTTTGGTAGCCATGTTCACCGTAGTTTGCTGCCATAGTGCAGACCCGTTCAACTTTTACCCCGGCGAACCGCCAGCCAACATTGATGAAATCAAATTCTGGGGAGCCGCCTACGGAGCCTTTCTCCGTCCGTGTGTCCCACTGTTTGTCATGATTACAGGAGCATTGCTGCTCCCCGTACGTGGCGAAATATCCGCTTTCTACAAAAAAAGAATCAGCCGTGTATTCTGGCCGTTCCTTATCTGGAGTGTCATTTATAATTTATTTCCCTGGTTTACAGGATTGTTGGGACTTAATCCTGAAATAATCCTTGACTTTTTCCCTTATAGCGGTGAAGAAGCCGCCCGTCAGTCACTCAACGTATCATTGGGTTATATAGCAGAAATGCCTCTCAATTTCTCTTTATTAGACGTACATATGTGGTATATCTATCTGCTTATCGGATTATATCTATACCTTCCTATTTTCTCCGCATGGGTAGAAAAGGCCTCGGAGAAAGCCAAACTATGGTTTCTTGTCGCATGGGGAATAACCGGCTTGTTACCTTATTATTATCAGTTCGTATCCCCATACATTTGGGGAGGCTGTGCGTGGAACTCGTTCAATATGCTCTATTATTTTGCCGGATTCAACGGGTACTTGCTATTGGGACACTATCTGCGCAACCACGACTGGTCATGGAGTAAGACACTGTCAGTCTGTATCCCCATGTTTCTGGCAGGTTACATGGTCACATTCTTCGGTTTCCGCCACATGACCGCATTACCACAATGCACTGATGAAATGTTGGAACTGTTCTTCACCTATAATTCTTTGAATGTGATTATGATGACTATCCCTTTCTTCCTCATAGCCAAGAAAGTAAAAGTACGCTCAGAACTGATCCAGCGTATGCTGGCAAACTTGACCGTATGTGGTTTTGGCATCTATATGATACATTATTTTTTCACAGGTCCGGGTGTAGTCCTGATGCGCAATATCGGTGTTCCCGTGCCTTTACAAATTCCCGCTGCCGCAATCGTGGCGTTTGGCGTATCGTGGCTGCTTGTGGTATTCATTCGTAAAATAAGCGGCAAGAATGCTAAATACATTGTAGGATAATAAAAACAGGACATACAAATATCGTTATATAAGAATAGCCGGAACTACTTTTTCCAAGTGATTCCGGCTATTCTTATAATGCTTCATCCACTAGAAATCAAGTCAGTTATTTGAGATGTAATTTAAAGAATATACCTCCGATAAAATATTTACCGTCATTCAGTTCAGCAATAAGATTGATATGGTCTTTCCATATTGAATAAGTTCCACCCACATTCACAGTATAAGTTGCTGTATGCAGATCTTCCGCATGTCCGGGACACACTTCCGCCATCAGATTAAATCCATTCAGAGCTTTCTGCCAGAAACCTTCGCCCTTTATGCCAAAGTGAAAGTTTATCCCTGCAGCAGGACGGCTATAATGCACATCACTCATAGCTTTACCGATAACCCAAGCTACATGAACCCCCACTGTACCTATTCCACTAAATTCAACATGTTTCGTTGCCGCCAGATAATAACGTGTCAAGTAATTGTGGTTTCCGCTACCACCGCCCCCCCAATCTATGTCTCCACCTCCATTTGAAGAATGGCTTCCCGGATCATTCGCACCAATCACTACCTGAGGCGTCCAAGCCTTCCACCAGCCTTCTTTCCATGCCCTCAACCGGAAATGAAACGATCTGTCCTGATTGGTAAACCTGCCCCAAGTTTGCTGAGGCCAATAAGAAGAACCATGTATCCCCTTTACCAACGTACAAGTATATGCTACTTCCAGCCAAGGAAACAAAGTACAATTTATATAATAGTTATAGGTATAGGAATGATATTCACTTCTCACCCAATATCGGGAAAGTATATTTACATCAAGCATATTTCCTCCCAGCATAACGGTTTTATCTTTCTGCATAACGGCAGTAGGTGCATGAAGTAGTCCTGTAGTACCATAAAAAGCCTGCCCTTTGATAACATTCATTCCTCCAAAGAGTCCCCCCAGAAATATTAGAGTTCTTAATTTCACTATTCTATGAATTTTAATTTATATTTGCAGCATGAAAACAGATGTATTAAAAATACTCGGAAAAATTATTCCTACTGCTATCTTCGTCCTGTTGTTGCCATTCTCCATTATTTACATGGCAATAAGCAAAGTCTGCTCTTTCATCCGAAAATTCTTTCCCCGATAAAGCGTACCGGAAACAAGAATGCAGCTTGCAGATATCTTGTACGTGTATGTTTCTCCTTATACATTCTATAAACGAAACGCAAATTCATCTTATCAACCCAGTTCGGATAATAGTGCATCCTATTCATTGCCGTTTGGTGAACAAAGCCACCACACGTAAAGCCGATGCCTTGGTAACCCATCTTTTTTACCTTAAGCAGAAACTTTTCCTGCATCAAGGCCCCCATACCTACTATCAGAAAATCCGGATTTAATTCGACTATATGAGAAGCTTCCTTATTCATTTCAGCATCCGAAGAGAAATATCCGTTCCTGAACCCTGCAATGCGTAACTCCGGATACTGCTCTTGAAATATCCTCACAGAACACTCCACTTGTTCTTGACCCGAGGCTACGATATAGAGCGTTTTACGGCTTTCCATGAGGTAATTCAACAATTCGGGAGCAAGGGAGGTCATATCAAAACTACGTCTGGTCACTCGCTTTCCGTATACTAATCTTATGGCAGAAACCAGTAAAGAGCCATCGGCAAAAATACCATCGAATTGTTCAAATAGGGATTTGTTTTCTAAAGCTATGAGATAAGATACGGGGTTGAGAAAGGTGTAAATTCTGTTTTTCGTTTCGAAAAGTTCGGGAGACGTCCATTTCTCTGTTTGCAAAATGTAGGTAACTAACAAAGAGTTCATTATCTGATATTTTGTGTCAAATAAGTAATAGACCGTTTTGTTTCCTCCATTATTATTTTATTTACACCTGCATAATCAATGGGAGTTTCCAAAATCTTTTGCATTTTATTCATATCGGTAACTATACGATTCTCTAGTCCAAACTGTTTTAATAAAGACACCAATTTATTACTATTCATATCTCGTACTTATAGTACAAAATTCTTTATTAAATTTTATAGAGAATACACTACCATGAAATGTATCAGTAATAATATAAGATGCTCCTTTAAAATAAGCTAGTACTTCAAACGGAGTAGGAATAACAACGTCATCACACCATGAAAAATAATGTCCTATTGATATCAACTTCAGTTCTTTTGATTTAGCAAAATTTCTGATAGAACTTATTTCCTTTTTATCAGTAATTCTTCCCGGATATGTATAAACAATTATATATTCATTCCTATTGAATTTATCAGGTATAAATTGATTATAATCAAACATCAACACTGGATCAACATGAAGCCAAGGAGTTCTACCGGTTAGTTCTTCAATAACTTTCATGCTATTCTCGTCACGCACAGAAATGGCATCTAAATCATGCAATAAACTTGAGACAATTTCCTTTTTGCCGACAAGTTGTAATTTGTCTATAGTAGTCGCACCAAAGGATGCTGCATACGTAATGATCCGACTTGCATTCAGTCCTTTCCCAAATAATTGAGACGAAAAACCAAACCAAGTCTTTTGAGTACAATTAAATACTTCATCACTTCCAATAACCACTACATCATAATGTTTTGTATTTATTCCTTTTTTTACTCCCAAATAAGGTAGGAACTCTTTTTGAAAACGATTCTGAAAAACAAATATCGTTTGGAAACGTTTGTAAAAATCCCATCCCCATAAGCGCTGGAAAAGTAATTTAATATTGTAAAAACAACTGGTCTTATATCCTTCTAATTGTTCTCCGGGAATAATATTTATAAATTCACAGGTATGACCTAATGACTCAATATTCTTTTTTAAAGAAAAGGCTTGAAGAAAAGAACCGTAGTTCTTAATTTGCTGCATGGAGAGAATTGCTACTTTCATAAAGTTCTGTATTTGTCATAAACGATCTTTGCAAAATCAAACAAATGATATTTAGATGCATATTTCTTGATTCTTCCTTTAAGACTATTATCTAGCAAATGATATTCTTTTGATATATCTTTCAATGATTTATGTGGATTCAAAAAAGATTGGATAATTTCATTGCGTTGAGGATGTAATGGTGAAGGATGAATGATATTGAGATTCTCTACCAAAGATTCCTCCAATGTACGTTCCTCTCTAAACACATTTTCCAATTTCATTATAGCATCCATTCCTCTCGCATTATTCACCAACACTAAAGAAACCCCTCTTAACACATTGTGCTTAAAAGGTTTTCCATGACGTCCTATTCCCCAAAAATCCGCAATAGAACAATCTCCTACTCTTGGTAACTTTGCAAATGGACATATATAGCAAGATTGACGAAATAATGCTGCTTTTTCAAAAGCACACATATATAAATTTTCAATATCGAATATAGGTATCAATTTACCTCTATCCGAAATGGATGGGGAATAGCCCCATCCATTTCGGCGGCGAAATTCAAAAGATGATATTTTGCATTTTTTCAGAGTTCTTAGTTTCGACAAATAGGATTGAAATACCGCATTTGAAGGTGTACCATGACAAGCTAAATCTAATGTCAATAAATTATCATAATCTTTATGCAAATAAGCATAAAGACCGGCTATTTGACAAGGAGTACCAGTAAAAAGAACCTGTTGACCATTCTTTAAACAATCCTTTACCTCTAAGAAAACACCGTCCAATTCACTTTGAACATATTTACTACCTCGTAAAGGAGGCAATTCTTCCAATTTGTCAACCTTAATATGATGACATCGCAATTTTTCATCAAAAGCAGCTCCAAATACAATACCACCATTATCCAATATTTTCCTAGCAAAAGCAGAAAATGCTCCTCCTGAACTGCTAACCGTTCTATCCGGAACGCTCCATAAAGCAAATGCTCTAGGAGTTATTGCATTATCAAACGACAATGGTGATAGGACAGGACATCTTTTTTCACAAAGACCACATCCAACACATTCATTTTCATTTATTATTGGATACAAGAATCCATTGCAATCTTGGACTATTTCAATAGCATTGTAAACACATACATTTACACAAGCCGTACAACCTGTACAAGTTTCTTTAGAAGCTAAATTTATCATTTGTTTCTTTTCTCGTGACACCATTCTTCTAAATAAATTTTTCTCAATTCATCAGCTTCTTTCTCTATATTATATCCGGCAACAGTCAAAAGTCCGCAGTTTTTAATACAACGTTCTCTTCTGGTATGATCTTTACTATAATCAATAATATATTTAGCCCATATTCTAGGAGTATTCTGTAGTGAAAGAGACATAACATCTTCCCCTATTTCCACATCTTTTGTTATACAATTAGAAATAAAACACGGCAATCCGGCTGCCTGTGCTTCTAATACAGACAATGGCATACCTTCATAAAAACTAGGAAGCATGAACACGTCAAAGCTCTGTAACAATTGAGGAATATCCGAACGTAGACCAACTAATATTACACAATCCTCTACATGAAGATTTTTTACCGCTGTTTCTACCATTCCCCGTAGTGGTCCATCTCCCACTAGTAATAATTTACTATTAGGTATAAGCCTATGTATTTCTGCAAATACAGCAATAACAAAGGGATGATTTTTTGCATCCATAAACTTCCCGACATGCCCGACAAGGAAAGTGCTATCGCTAATACCTAATAACTGGCGTATTTGCTGTCTCACACTTACGTCATAATGAAAACATGACACTTTGATAGCATTACGCAATATTTGATATTGTTTATTACCAAATAACCATTCACCTGCCGCATCTGAACAAGCAATAGCCTTGGTATAACTCATTAAAAAGAACGGATGGAGCAACAGATTTATCCACGGATGCTGTGATCTGCTTGTATGGTTATGTACTATCCTCCTTTTTACACCTGCCCAGTTCGCTGCCATAAGTTCCAACACAGACGTAGAACTATTACCATGTACATGTAAAAGATCATAATTTTTACACAATCGTCTTAATCTATAAAAATAGGATACTATTTTTTTTCTAGGCGGCAACTGGTAATATTCACTGCCTTCAACATGTATTTCATCAAGTAATGATTGTGATGGAACATTAGTCGAAGCAAAATCTATTTTTAATCCTTCTTTATTCATCGCCCGATAATAATTCATCATTACTGTGGTCAGTCCACCAGTGGAAGTAAAAGCTGTGGTAATAACAACAAGTATCTTCATATTATACAGTCATTTCACTCAGTTCCACAATACGTTTACAACTATTGGCATCTTTGAATTTATAAATAATATCTGTTATCCTATGACGTTTTTCTTTATAAATATCTTTTCCTACTGCAAAGTCATCAAGAAATTGCCAAAAATCATCTTTGGACTTAATGATATGACCGCCCATATAATCTTCAGGATTTTCAAAGACAAAACCTCTCATTTTATCATACTCCTCAATATCAGGAACAACAAAAGCCATAGGTCTATCCAAAAGTAAATATTGTAAAGATGCTGATGAATAATCACCTATCAATCCATCAGACTGCGCAGTAAGTAAAGCCAAATCATAATTCTCTTTTAAGAACTCTTTATGAGAAAAAATACTCAGATGACTGAAACATTGCATATTATAACCAAACTCTTTTTGAGCTGGATGAAGTTTTACTATAAGCTTTATATTATACTTTTTTAGGCGCTCATTTAACTCCAAACAATCTGTTTCTTTGAACAAGGGAAGACTATCCAACTTCGAATCATTGTAACTTAAATAATCTGACTGCCGAAAAGTAGGCATCCATAAAAGCATTTTGTCATATTGATGAAAATCATACGTGTTTCTACCACTTTTAAGTAAGGCATCAGTCATAGGATCTCCGCAAATTTTTATATTGCTTGCTTCACATCGGTATTCTTTTGCCATAATGGGTACATAATACTCCGAAGGAGCAATCATGTAAGTAAAATAAAATTCATCACCATTATTAATATTGGTTAAAGCTCCCATTGTCTTGAAATTGGCATTGCCATGATCCATGTGAATTACAATTTGAGACGATGCCGGCTTGACAGGAAGCTGCCCTGCTGTATAAAATACATGCTTTGCTCTTAAAAATACGAGCAAAGTTTTACCCCCCGATATAAAAGTAACACGTGGCTCATCTTCTGCATATTTTAAATGTTCTATGCCACAATATATTTTATACCTTTCATTAAAATGATTATCAAGCAAATACTGTCTCAATGGTAATAAACTATGACGGATACCCATATTGGATATATACAACAGTACTATCGAATCATCTTTCTTTACTATTTTATTTAACAGCGTTATTATAGGAAAGACTACATTCTTTATTATCTTCTTTAAAATCACATTACGTATCATCTCATCATCTGTTTACATTGTTCATCAATTTCCTTAAAAGCATTCACAAGTTTAGCGTTATCTTCATGATTCCGCACAGCTATCCTTATATATTGTTTACCATCGAATCCCTCTTTGTCACTACACTCACGAATAAGAATATTATAGTGTTTCAACATCGTCATAGCAAGCCAGCCAACACTACAAGGAGGAAGAACTTCACATAAAAAATAATTAGCCTGCGATGGCATCACACGAAGGAAATGAATGGAACAAAGCTCCAATTCAAACAGATTACGTTCTGAAATAAATTTCTCACAAGCACGCTTATAATCCTTTTCATATTTGGAGAATATCTGCATAAAAAACTCAGCAAAGGAATTTATATTCCAAATACTCACTGCCTTTTTCATACGAGTAATAAGTCCAACATCCGCCGAACACATAATACCAAGCCTCAAACCTGGTACACCATAGCTTTTAGAAATACTCTTTATTACAATCATATGTGGATAGGTTTCAAGTACATTATCGTAAAATAATGAATTGTTCGTCCACCCTTCACTAAAATCAACAAAACTCTCATCAACGATTAGACGTACTCCATGTCTTTCACACCACTTGGCTAAAATACAAACATCCTCCATCGAAATATAATTCCCCGAAGGGTTATCAGGATTAATGAGTAAAAGAGTATCTACGGGCTTGCTGCCAAAGAAATCCATCAAATCTTGTATATTGTAACGATATTCATTATTTTGAGGAATAAAAGTCACAACAGTCTGCAATTGACAACGATTGGGATACTCCTCAAATGTAGGACGAATAATTCCAAGAGTTCCTGTTAAGGTTTCCATTAGTTCTTTAATAAGTTCTGCCGCACCGTTTCCACAAATAATATAATCCTCCTTTACCCCCCAACATTTACTGGCAAGAAGCGTGTTCACCTTCATTCCAGACGGATACTCTGCAACAAGTGTACGAAAGTTTGCTTCCATTTCATCAATAATTTTTGACGAATGGAAATAAGGGTTCACCAAATAACAAAAATCAAGCATTTGGGGAAATCGCCAAAAGCCACCGTATCGGCTATAAAATTTTCCAAGCATGTTTTCATCACCAGCAAAAATAGTTTCTGCTATATCCAAATCTTGTTTATCATCTATCTCATACCATTTTTCGTTGGTTATAGGCAATGCTTTTAAATCATGACTATCGACAAAAGATATGATACGAAGAACATTCTCATAATATTCATTGTTACCCACGGCTTTTGTATAAGCTTCAAGAAAAGGGACATATTTTTTTTCCGCGAACTCTTTAGAAAATTTATATATATTCACAGTCTTATAATAATCCTTTATATCACTATACTTGAAAGCTTCTTTAGGAACAAAATTCACTATGTTATTATCTTCATCAATGCGTACCATAGTTCCATCCATCCAAGTTTCATATTTAGCAACAAGTGCAAGATTTGGATGTGGGTTATTAATAAGAAGATCAAAGATTCCATCATCATAAATAAGGTCACTCTCAATAAGTAATGAATCATCTTCTTGTAAATGTTGTTTCGCTAGTGCCAACGAGTAAATGTTATTAGTTCTATCATATATAGGGTTTTTTATATACTCTATCTTTAATCCCATGTATTCTTTTCCGACATAGTCTATAAGTTCTTTACCCTTATAACCCACTACTATAACAATACGATTTAACCCTAATTTACTCAGCTGTCCAAGCAAACGATCAATCAGTGTGACACCATTCACTGGTACCATACATTTCGTACAGTTTTTTGTATATTCACCAAGACGTTTGCCCATACCGGCTGCTAAAATAATTGCTTGCATATATTTATAAAATGATTATTGATTACAGTAACTATCTGTGTTACTATTAAAGTCCATAATGTATATCTACAAAACACTTAACTCACCCCAATACACTTTGTAGAGAATTAACAATAAGCAATAGAGTACCTCAAAGATACTCCACAAAGGAAAGTATATAGAATTAGTCTACAATTTAACACTTAGCACAAAGCCAAATCAATAAGTTCAATAGATGTTCCATAAAACAACACCTCAGTTTAAAGTAAAATCTTCCAAGCTTTTCACTATTATGATAGCAAAAGAGAAACTATCATTTTAAGCCTTTTTTAAGTACTTATTTTTTATTCTATAGCTCCTCTTCCATAATACCCTATATAACCAAAACAGAAATGCATTCTTTTTTACAAAGTTTTGAAATTTAATAAGAAAAGATTGCTCAACCCAGGAGCCTTCACAAAAATGAATTGCAACAGAATTTTTGGTACATGTTCTGTATTCAGCAAAAATATCAGAGGAGTATATAAATATGTTAGATTCCAACAGTTGATTCTTATCCAAATATTTAAAACCATATTTTTCAGCATTACAAGCTAGTACCGTAGGAATAGTTTTATTCTTATTCATATCACTATAGAAATGAGAAGTTTCATAATAAGACAAACAATCCTTTACAAATGGATGATTCGGTTCACTTGCAATAATAGCAGAATGTATAGATATACCTATACTCTCTTTTTCAGTTATTCTATTGCCATATTCATCAATACAGTTTATAATATCCTTCTTAGGATGATATTCTACAGAAGAGAAGAAACCATGATGAAGATAATCATCAAACCTTTTTATTACTTTTACATCTGTATCCAAATAAATACCACCCATAATATAGAGAACATTCAAGCGAGTATAATCAGCTACAAATGCCATTTTCCTCATAGAATAAGCTTCACGTATAAAAGGCAATCTATTCACATCTATGTTTTCTTCATTCCAACAAATAAACTGATAATCAGGCATTAGTTTTTTCCAACCCTTAATATAGTTTTTCTGTTCCTTTGGCATTGGCTTATCACCAAACCAACAATAATGTATAATCTTTGGAATCATATTATGATAATATTTTTTTTAATTCTTGAATTGCTTGATTATGCAATTCATCTAAAATCACCTGATAGTTCACAGAGCTTGACAAATCTATGCTCGATACAATTTTTGCTATCGATTCGCCTGAACTATCATTTGTAAAATATATATATTTAGCAAACGGAGATTTCATTATACTTTGCCCTTTAGTGCTAACAATAGGTATATTATATGCCATGTATGAAAGTAACTTTGATGGAAATAAAAATTGTGCATATTCCCCTTCTATTTGCGTATTAAGAGCTAAATCCGAACTACTTAATAATAACCTATAGTCATTATCATCTAACTTCCCTAAATACCTGCATACCACTTTATTTCTAAAAGTATTAAGTTCATCAATTTTTTTTTGTACTAAATACACAGAAGACTTACTTCCTACTCCACTGATATTCAAAACATAATTTTCAGGCAGAAAATACATAGACTCTATTGCTTGAAATACCCCTCTAGTTAAATCCAAACTCCCAGAAAATAGTAAATTTATCTTATTATTTTTTTTGATATATGAATTCGCATCATCAACAAATTTATAATTACCGTAAATTATCATACTATCTCTCGGCGGAAGTTTATCTTTTAAAAGATGCGAAACAACAATATACTTATCTGCTCTACTTATAAATCTTAATTCCTTTTTCTTATTGCTTCCATTAGAATTAGGCATTTCACTATATATTTCCTCAACTTCAAGAACATAACGAAGTTTCTTCAATCTTTTAACTATAGATAATGGTACAATCCCCTCTAAAGTATGATATATTAAAATATAGTCATTTGTTCTTGCATTACACAAAATTTTCATCATCAACCAACAATAACTTAAAATTATGCGTAAAGCTTTACCAATTTTACAACTGGTGCCCAAAGTAGGTGTTAAATACAAAATATTCCTTCCTATTTCAACCTTTTTCTCTCTACTAAATTTAAAGGTAGATTCTTTCGAATTTGACAAAGAATAAATATCAACATCATAGCCATTTTCATTTAATAAACTAATAATATAGTTCATTTTATTAATTGCTGCCAATGAATAAAAACGATTAACCACATCATCAGGATAGTCATACATTCCCACATACACAATTCGTCTTCTTGACATCTTTTCTATATAAAAATAAATTAATAAACATAGCTACAAAAATTCCTGTTTGATTTGTAAATGTAGCTTCCGCAAAACTTCCGATAACTAAATATAATAAGAGTAATACAGCTGGATAGAAATAATCACAATCATCTCTCCTGTCATTTAAAGAATTGAATATTGTTAGAAGCATTAATAAGAAGATAATCAACCCAATAAACCCAAATTGTCCATAAACATAAGGCCAAAAAGTATCTGATATAAAAGCCCCTTCCACATCATCCCCCATAGCTTGAGAGTGATCTAACCCATATTTAGAGTATAAAGGAGATTTGGCAAGAAAGGAAAGGTTTGAACCAAATGTTCCTAATCCACTACCCAATGGAAAATAATCACAAGCTATGACAAAGCCAACAATATGTAACCCTGTTCGCAGATTATATATCCCCCAAGAAATATAATCACTAATCTTTCCACTAACCGCCCAAAAACCAATTACACAAAAAGCCATACAACTTCTGAAATTTAATGTTACATTTTTCTTTTTGTATATAGAAAGCATAATATAAATAAGTACGAATACAATGGCTTTACTTCTTAAAGTAAATAACAAAATCAGCAAACACATTATACTGTATTTATTATAAAACGAATTCTTATAAAGCATTATAGACAACATAAACACTGTACTTGCAACTAAAAAAGTATAATGTGTATAATAAAATTGGTAACATCTTAGACCATAACGTATTTCACCCCCCATTTGTAAGTCGATGAAAAGATTTAATATTCCACACATAAATATTATTATAATGAGTATTTTAGTCGGCCTTTTAACTGCTTTGATCAATGCATTCTTTTTCCTATCATCTATTACAAATTTTGAAAGTGTAATTCCCACAAAGAATTTACTAAAAAGAACAATATCTTTTATAAGTACTATATTATCTCTTTGAATTTTATAAAGAAATGTTGGAATCAAACCTACAATGAAAAACAGAAATAACAACTTTAATATCTTCCTGTCATATCTATCTAATTTTTTGAATTTATTTATATACAACACAAATAAAAGTATTGCAGAAAGTTCATCAGCCCAAGATAAAAAAGAAACATATTGATCAATAATATTTCCTAGTATAGCTATAAAATAGAATATTATAACAAAAACAAGAAGAAACTTATTTTTTTGCATCATTAATATTAGTATAATTAATAATTCAAGAAAGGGTAATTTATTCAATGATCACAATTAAGCTACCATCACAACTACTGAGTGCAAATATTCATTCACATTTCTTCCCCTATCAATTTCATTTTAGCCAAATCCCTTTGGCTGTACCATTTAAGATCCTCAATATCTGCATTCTTCCAATACAAGCCTGCAAAGCAAATACTGAAGCAGGAACGATCAGTATACCTTCTATACCATAATGTTCACAACAATACTCCATCAACGGAATAGAAATTAAAGCAAATAACAGATAGGCAATTAGTTGTAATCGCACTTTACTCGTTCCGTTAACAAGAAACATATACACATTACCTCCCGTCTGACATAATACATATATTGCCATATAAACCGATAATGAAAAAGAAACAGATACAGAATCACCAATCCACCATTGATAAAGAAAATCCGAACAAAGTAGCATCAACGCCAAAACTGGAATACATAACAGCCATAATTTTTCCAATTTTTCCAACACATTCCGCATCCAGACATAATCATTTTTAGTGTATGCATCCGTAAAAGCAGACCAAAACGGAGTAAGAACTATCACAAATGCCATATTGAGCACATTAAAATATTTATAAGCAATATTATACTGTGTAACTGCTTCCGGTCCCTGAACTCTAGACAGAATAATATTAACAAATTGAAAGATAAACAGCATAGAAACCATAATAATAAAAAACTGACCACCAAGCCCTAAAATATTTCGTGTCAAAGAAAAACGAACGTCACGTAAGGAAGGTGCTATTATTCTATATCTTCGCATACGAAAAGTTACAGTGGAAACAACCAGCAATAGTATACAAGGTACCCCCGAAAAGACAAAAGCCAACGCGCTCAAACTTCCTGAAGTCGTCTTTGTCAATATATAAATACAGACAAATGCCAATACCTGTCCACCCGTTTGAATCAACGAAGCTAAAGCAGGCTTTTGATCTGCCGTCAGCATGGTAGTAAAGACACTTGCCACAATGTTCAGGCAAAAGAAGCATGCCAACAAACCGAAAACCAGACTCAGCTCATCCTTATAAACAGGATCAATATTTAAAATACGACTCCAATCCAAATAATTATTCACCACCAAGGTTATCAATAAAATTATGGAAAAGAGCAAGAAGAGCACTGCATATGTAGTACTGACATATTCTTTTGCCAACTTCATATCCCCTTTTGCTTTTGCCTCAGCAAAACGATTACGAAATCCGTGGGCAAACCCCAAATCAAAATAAGACAGCCAGGCAATAATGGAACTCAACGTCAGCCAAATGCCATACTTCGTAGGATTAACATAACCGATGGTCAATGGAACGACCTGCAAGGAAACTAAAATACTTATACATTTCAACACTAATGAAACGGCGATATTTTTCTTCACCGCAACACTACGCTCATTCCCCTTAGTGAAATAAGCACTAACTTTATCTTTTATATACTGGAACTTCATACGTTTATGATTGTATCACTAGCAAGATATGCAATCTTCCACCTGCAACATTACTAATCTTATACCCCACACATTAGTAACGTGTGGGGTGGCACGTTACTAACCTTCCGGCATACACGTTACTAACCCTTAAAAGATCCTGTTCTTTTCCGAAAAGAACAAGGTCTTTAAAAAAAAGAACAGGACGTTTTCATTGAAAGAACAAGAGCTTTTTAAAATTTGACCTGTTGTTTTTTCCATAACGGTATCTACATGCCGAAACGCCTTTTTTTTCCTTCAGATCTTTCAGCCACTCCGCAAACACCCTGCCTGTCGGCATTCCGGCTGAAGGATATGCATTGTGAAATGTTTCAGTCGGAAAATATCCTTCAGGAAAAACGATTCCCTAAGAATCGGAGGAAGATCAGTTCGGCTGAAACATTCCACCCCCAGCTGAAGGATTCCTGAACCCAATCCTTCAGCCGGAATGCCCACGGGTAGGGCGTTTGCGAGCAGGCTGAAGCTTTTGAAGGATTTTTCAGGGTATTCCCTATAGAGCATGATCAATAACCATATTCCACTGAAAAAAGTAAGATATCTTCGTGAGCAAAGTAATATATGTCCGCAGACAAAGTAACACCACTTACTTGGCTCACGAAGTCCGCATACTTTTCTTTACAACAAAACAGACCTCACAGCCATCTCATGCCAATGACGATAATCCCCCATCGGCAAAACATGCTCCGACCACACTTTCCGGTAAATTCCATCGTGCAAAATGATGTACTCACCCAAACAGCCCTCCGCCTCATCGGCAGGAACAGAAACCATCACCACATATTCCACACAATCCGGGACACGAAACAAAGTCAGCTCACTTTTAGAAAACAAACCGCTCAACCTACAGGCGGAACACTCGAAAGCCACCCAATACGCGCCAATGTCATACAGATGAATGAACTTATCATTATTCTTTTCCCTGGCTAAAATTTCCTTATACTGATTCTGAATCAGCTGCCGGAGCCGGATGCCTGACGGCATGAATGTGGTTCTACACATTATTATACATAAGATTTATATTATCAGATCGTTTACTTCCCCATTAATCAGGGGATAACAATGTTTAACGTAGCAAATGAAGTCATCTCTTCTTCGGCTCTTCTATCACTTCTATCAAGTCCGGCGAAAGCGTCGCCATGGCCATGGCTATCACCCCTTGCAGACTGATAACCACACGACGGTCTCTCGCACCTTTCACCTTTACAAACACCCCCTCGTAGCCCTCGAAGTCACCACCCGTAATACGGACTTTCGTACCTTTACGCAGGTTCACCTCATCGGGACTGAAGAAGATAAGATGCTCGTCATACGTTCCAGCCACAGCGATAAACTGCCTCATCTGATCATCGGGCACAATGATTTTCTGCCCGTTGCGGATATCAATCATATATTGAAAATACGGAAGTTTGAACTTCACCTTCTGGAGTTCGGACTGGACGGAATGAACAAATATCAGATCACTGATAACGGGAACCAGCTCACGCCTCTTGCGCCCGTTCCTTATACGAACTTCGTAACGCATGGGAATGAAATTGTTGATTCCTTCTTTATCCAACAAAGCCTTGATCTGCATCCCCCGGCGATAGGTGGCACGCATGGCAAACCATTGCATTTTTTCACTTGAAAGCATAGTTATGGAGCTTTGAAGCACAGATATCTATCTGCAATTCAATCAATTACGAGAAGTTTCGTAAAATACAAGAGGAATCGGCCTCTTGTGATTAAGTTGACTGGAAAAGCTATTTCAACAAATGGAGGATGGAAATCCGCACGATGTAGATGCAGCCTGTCGGGTCAACCGATAACCTTCCGCAGATTCCCGAACCGGACGGTTCATATATGTTAAATCAGAAATTTGTAATACCTATATATAAAAAAAGCGCGGGAATCTGTACCTGTTACTCGTCCCACACTTCGAAGGCTTTGCACTGCCCATTGCTGTCTGAACGAGCAACGCAGAAGCCCACGCCGATATGTATAACAACACTTGAATACACCTTTGACCAACAAAAGCGCACCAAGGATATAAACATACCCCGCAGACATCCACTGTTGCTTTGTCTCTGACAGCAATTTCAAAAGGTGCAAATTTTCGAAGCGTCAAGAACAAAACGTCAAGTAAACGTCTTTTCTATATATGTATATTTCCCACCTCCCTAACTTCCTTGCGGAAGTACCGGCGTGGAAAACGTGGCAAAGATAGCAATTTAATAAATAGGACGAAAATATATTCCGCTATTTTTAGTGATGTTTCTTGATTACTCAAAAAACAAACAAGAAACAGATTATCGGTATACTTACCTTGATGCAAATTCTTCCGGACGCATCATCGCCCAGATGGTAAGATATAAGATACAGCAAACAAGGCTACCTGGTACTCGGTACACGCCTACCCTGCCTGCATCATATGCTTGCCCGGTTCTTGGTATGAGTTTGGCTTGTTCACCGCATCTCCCTGACGGATGCAAAAACGTCACGCAGCAACATAGCCGTATTTGTTTATTCTAGCCATATCTTCCTTATATTTAATTATCTTTCTGTTGAAACTATGATTGTGGAAAAATTAACATAAAAAAGGCGTGAAACCAAATGGAATCACACCTAAACTATTATTAAGAGATTAATCAAACGGCAAGTAATTCTTTTCCCAAAAGATGGAGAGCCTCTTTAATCTGCATCTTCCTTATATCACTCGGCTTTTTAATACCATAGATATACTTGGAAAGAAGACTCTTGTTTATTCCCATACTACGTGCAACCTCTGACACATTTAGTTGAGGGAAACGTTTAAATATCATTGCTATCTCATTTTCATAATCCGGCTCCGCTGTATCGAAAAAACTGGATATATGAATATCCTCATCCAATGATTCCCAACGAACATCGTCACCAAACTTTCCTATCTTGAAATCAAGGCGCTCTCTGTCACTTGCATCCTTCAGCAAAGGGAATGCCTCTAAGGGACGGCTGAAAGTTTCTCCACCATCCGTTTTCATATAAATGCGGTTAGCATCAAACCAAATGTCTTTTATTGTATCCATAACTTTCAGTTTTAATAATCATTCTCCATGATATTTTTAATTTTACTAATACAATATAGAGATAAATATTTATCCCCACAAATAAATAAGCAAAAAAATAGCGACAACTCTTTTCGAACCACCGTTCCATAACCTATGATGTACAAAGGAACTGATTTCCCTCCTGTTTTCCTAACAATCATCATCCGGCACACGGGTTCTTGCGTGTCAGAGCAGAGCTGCCATTTAATTGGAAAGATAATAATTATCTAAAGAATATATTTGTAGTTAAAAAGTTTCCCACACAAGAAACTTTATCTATTTTTGTGGTATGAATACGAATTTGCAAAAAATAGGAGAACTTTTGGCCCAATGCCGAAAAAACAAAGGATTGACACAAGAAGAAGTCGGGGTGATGATTGGCGTCCAAAAAGCAATGGTTTCCAAAGTGGAAAACGGTCTGTGTGTTAATTTTGGCACTGTCAACCGCATAGCGGAGGCGTTGGGTGTCGAACCGATAGTGGCGCTCAAGTCCAAAAAGAAAGCGGACAAGAACCTAATCGATTATGTGATGACGGTCATTGTCGAATTTGCGCGCCGTCACGATTTGACAATCCGGGAGGCAAGCAATTATATCAGACGTTTCAAAGGCATTGATTTTCTCACCGAATTTTACGATGTGGAACACACACTTTCTTTTAACGACTGTGTGGATGACCTGACCATCGTCTGCCAAAACAATGGAGGAACATTGCGATGATACTTTACCACGGTTCAAATACGGCAATCGACGGCATCGACCTCAACAGATGCCGCCCCTATAAGGATTTCGGCAGAGGATTTTACCTGACCGACATTAGGGAACAGGCCCAAAGGATGGCCGCAAGAACAGCGCGGATGTTCAGCGGAAACCCCACTCTGACTATGTTTGAGTTTGACCTCGAAGAAGCGCAGTCGAGCGAATTGAAAGTCAAGGTTTTCAAGGAGCCAGACTGGGAATGGGCACGTTTTGTCATGTCGAACCGCGATATAAACACTACTCAGCCTTGCCACGATTACGATATCGTAATTGGCCCTGTTGCCGATGATACCATTGCGCGCTTGCTACGTTTATACACCGAGAATTTTATTAACGAAGAACAACTATTGCACGAACTGACATTTTCGAAAGTGACTTCACAATATTTCTTTCACTCAGAGGCAGCGATTAAAATGCTGAAACGACTATGAACACGAATACCGCAAAATTCCTCTTTGAAGGAATATCCGCCGATGTAGTCCGTTACTTGGTGGAACGTAATGATATGGATTTGCAGGAAGCCATCTCCACATTCCACAATTCGGAGACATTCGTCAAACTGGAAGACTTCTCCACCGGCCTGTATATCGAAAGCCCGGCATACGTCTATGACCTGCTGATGTCGGAACTGAAAAACGGAAAGCTGGTGCAATAACAATAGGGCATTATTTATCTTCTGGTCATTTTATTCTTCAATCCATCCTACAATTTCCTGTGAAAGCGGACTGGTAGTAGAGCCGATTGAGGCAACCCATCTACCATTTTCATCAATCAGAAACTTATGAAAGTTCCACCCTATCTTAGCATCCGAAACCCCGTTTTCACTTTTATGCGTAAGCCATTGATAAAGGGGAGCTATATCTTTCCCCTTTACAGATATTTTAGCCATCATAGGAAAAGTCACTCCATAATTCAACGTACAAAACTCCTTGATTTCTTCATTCGTTCCGGGTTCCTGATGCAGGAAATTATTGGCAGGAAATCCGACAACGACAAAATCATCTTTTCCATATTTCTCATACAACTCCTCCAACTTGGCGTACTGGGGAGTGAAACCGCATTTAGATGCCACATTGACTACCAATACTTTCTTACCCTTGAATGTGGAAAGTGGCAAGTCCTTCCCGTCAATAGTCTTGACCGTAAAGTCATAAAAACTTTTTTGCTGTGCACCAGCTACCGATGTAATCATGGTTACAATTATGCTTAATATAAATGTTTTCATTTGAAATGCTATTTTATAATAGAACAATTCATGAAATTGAAAAGTTTTCTCTGAAAGAAAAGATTGGCGGATACCTATCGGACAGCTTCCTCCATGTTACCAAAAAGAAAGAACCTTTGTTTTTTGGAGAAGCAGGGAAAAGAAAGTATCTTTGTATGCTATACATATCTCTTTTACCAGAGTTTATTCATAAAAAAAATAATATAACTAATGGAATATGCACCTTCAAACAGGAAACGATTGCCATACGGTATGATGAACTTTGCAGACATCCGTTTCGACAATTATTATTATGTGGACAAAACCGCCTTCATCCCACTGATAGAACAGTCGGACCGGTTTTTCTTCTTCATCCGTCCCCGGCGATTTGGCAAAAGTCTGACCTTGAGCATGCTGCAACATTATTATGATGTACGCACCCGCGATAAGTTTGACGCCCTGTTCGGAGACCTCTACATAGGAAAGCACCCCACGCCGGACCGCAACACCTATCTGGTGCTGAAACTCAATTTTTCCGGTATCAGCGGGGAATTGCACAACTACCGTCAAGGGCTGGACGCACATTGCCAGACCATGTTCGACTATTTCTGCGATATCTATGCCGACTATCTCCCACAAGGTATCAAGGAGAAGCTGGATGAAAAATCAGGAGCGATAGAACAATTGGAATATCTGTTTACGGAGTGCAACAAGACTGAGCAGAAAATTTATCTTTTTATCGATGAGTATGACCACTTTACCAATGCCATTCTCTCCGATGCCGAAAGCCTGCACCGATACACTGAAGAGACACACAAAGAGGGTTACCTGCGCGCATTCTTCAACAAAGTGAAAGCCGGAACTGATTCCTGCATCAAGCGTTGCTTCATTACCGGAGTAAGCCCCGTAACCATGGATGATCTCACCAGCGGATTCAATATAGGTACCAATTACTCCCTCTCACCGGAGTTCAACGAAATGACAGGGTTCACAGAAAAGGAAGTGCGTGAGATGCTGACGTATTATTCCACAAACAGTCCGTTCAACCATACCGTCGGCCAACTGATAGATATCATGAAACCGTGGTATGACAACTACTGCTTCGCACCGGAATGCTACGGAGGAACTACCCTGTACAATTCCAACATGGTTCTCTATTTTGTCAAGAACTATATTCTGCGTGGCAAAGCACCACAGAAAATGATAGAAAGCAACATACGCATAGACTACGAAAAACTCCGGATGCTGATTCGCAAGGACAAGGAGTTTGCTCATGATGCCTCCATCATACAAACCCTGGTAAGCCAAGGATATATCACCGGAGAACTGAAGGATAGCTTTTCGGCTGCGAATATTGTCGATCCGGACAATTTCGTGAGTCTGCTCTATTATTTCGGTATGCTTACCATCAGCGGAATGCACGAAGGGAAAAACAAACTCACCATTCCCAATCAGGTAGTGGAAGAGCAACTATACACCTATTTGCTGAATACATACAATGAGGCCGACCTTAGTTTCAGCAGTTACGAGAAAGACGAATTAGCCAGTAAACTTGCTTATCGGGGAGACTGGCAGGCCTACTTCGGTTACATAGCCGACTGTCTGAAACGCTACGCCTCACAACGCGACAAACAGAAAGGAGAGTTTTTCGTACATGGATTCACACTGGCCATGACAGCGCAAAACCGCTTCTACCGTCCTATTTCCGAAGCGGATACACAAGAAGGATACGCTGATCTTTTCCTGTGTCCTTTGCTGGAAATCTATCCGGATATGAAGCACAGTTATATCATAGAGTTGAAATATGCCAAATACAAAGACTCTGAGAGCCGTGTGGAAGAACTGAGGCTGGAAGGGATCGCTCAGGCAAATCGTTATGCTGATTCCTACCGGGTGAAGAATGCTGTGGGCACCACACAGCTACACAAAATAGTAGTGGTCTATAAAGGAATGGAAATGAGAGTGTGTGAAGAGATAGTACCTTTGCATGAAACGCACAACTAAAGATATCTTTAAAGGAAAAAGAAGCTACAACGACTTATGAGCAAACAAGGAACCATCATTGTGGTAGATGATAACAAAGGAGTGCTGTCGGCAGTAAAGCTATTGCTGAAAAATCATTTCGAACATATCGTCACACTGCCCTCACCCATCACACTGCCCGCTGCGTTACGTGAAGAAAACGCGCAAGTGGTGCTGCTGGATATGAATTTCAGCAGCGGACTGAATACCGGGAATGAAGGTCTGTACTGGTTACACGAGATAAAGAAAATACACCCCTCCCTGCCCGTAGTACTTTTCACAGCCTATGCTGACATAGACCTGGCAGTGCGCGGCATCAAGGAAGGAGCGACAGACTTCATCGTCAAGCCTTGGGACAATGCCCGGCTGATAGAAACCTTGCTGTCTGCCTGCCGCAATTCCTCCAAGAACAAGAAGAGAGCGGAAATCCCTAAAACCGTATCTTCTATGTATTGGGGAGAAAGCAATGCCATGAAGCAACTGCGGACGCTGATAGAGAAAGTGGCGCAAACGGATGCCAATATTCTGATTACAGGAGAGAACGGCACAGGAAAAGAAATGCTGGCGCGGGAAATACACGCCTTGTCCAACCGATACCGGCGGGATATGATAACAGTGGACATGGGTGCCATCACCGAATCCCTGTTCGAAAGCGAACTGTTCGGCCATAAAAAAGGCTCGTTTACCGATGCCCATACCGACCGTGCTGGTAAATTTGAAGCCGCCCATGAAGGGACTTTGTTTCTGGACGAAATAGGCAACCTGCCCTATCACCTGCAATCCAAACTACTCACCGCCATTCAGAGCCGGAGCGTGGTGCGAGTAGGAAGCAACGAACCGATACCTGTCAACATACGTTTGATTTGCGCCACCAATTGTAATTTGGAAGAGATGGTGGCCAAAGGCAAATTCCGCGAAGATTTGCTTTACCGCATCAATACCATCCACATCGAGATTCCCCCTCTGCGGGAACGCAAAGAAGATATTATCCCTTTGGCCGAACGCTTTATAGACCGGTTCTGCAAACAATATGACAAAGGAAATATCCTTCTTTCTACCGGTGCGCAAGAAAAGTTACGGACATATCCGTGGTATGGAAACATACGCGAACTGGAACATGCCGTAGAGAAAGCGGTCATTATCAATGAAGACGGTATATTGAGTGAGGAACATTTTCATTTTCCCCGAAAAATAGCGGCTCCTGCGACAGAAACAAGTGTCTCTACACTGGAGGAGATGGAATTGCAAATGATTCAGAAAGCGATAGAGAAATGCAACGGAAACCTCTCAGCTGTAGCGGCACAGTTGGGAATTACCCGGCAGACGCTTTATAATAAGATGAAAAAATTCGGATTATGACCTATTATCTCATCTCATTCTTCACGATGGTTCAGGATGACAAAACAAATAACAATAATCTATTTTTAAACAGGAACTAAAGGAACATTCAAACGAAATAATAAATAATTAAACTGTGAAACAATTCTTCTTCCGCCTATTTACCGTACTGGTTCTAGCCATTGCCTGCACCCTGCTGATTCAGCAGCGCAACTGGTTGTGGCTATGCGTAATCGTACCTTCATTCCTCGTTTCCATAGGCTGGTTTTACCGCCTGTACACTTTTAATACCCGGAAGATAGCCTTTCTGCTCGACGCCATCGAAAACGACGACCCCGCTGTTCGTTTTTACGAACATGCCTCCCCTGGCGATTCTTCCATGGTCAATGTCATGCTGAACCGTATCGCACGTATTTTGTACAATGTAAAACAGGAAACGGCACAACGCGAGAAGTATTATGAGCTCATCATGGACTTTGTAGAAACCGGCATAGTGGTACTGAACAGCAAAGGCTCCGTTTATCAAAAGAACAAAGAGGCCATGAATCTGTTGGGGCTGGATGTTCTGACTCATGTCAAACAACTCTCCCGCATCTCGGACGAACTGATGACTGCTTTGGAAAAAGCAGTTCCGGGTGACAAGCTGCAAATTCAGTTCAATACGGAACGGGGAACGGTACATCTTGCCTTACGGGTGTCCGGCATCCGTATCAAAGACGAGGAACTCCGCATTATTGCCTTGAGTGATATCAATCGGGAATTGGATGAACGGGAAATAGATTCATGGATACGCCTCACCCGCGTACTGACCCATGAAATAATGAATTCACTCACTCCGGTGACTTCCCTCAGCGAAACACTGCTGGCTCTTCCCGGAGCAGAAAATGAAGAAATGAAACAAGGGCTGGAAACGATTCACTCTACAGGTAAAGGATTGATAAATTTTGTCATGTCTTATCGCAAACTGACACGACTGCCATCACCTGAGCCATCGCTGTTCTATGTCCGTCCTTTCCTGGAACGGATGATCCGACTGGCACAGCACCAGCATCCATGCCCCAACATCACCCTTTCCATCCTCGAAGCCCGGGAAGACCTGATAGTCTTTGCCGACGAGAACCTGATAGCCCAAGTGGTTACGAATCTGCTGAAAAATGCGATTCAAGCCATAGGTAATGCTCCCGACGGAAAGATCACCTTGAAAGCTTATTGTGATCCGCAAGAAAGTATCCGTATAGAGATAGCCAACAACGGTCCCGCCATTCCTCCCGATGCAGCCGGACAAATTTTTGTACCTTTCTTCACGACCAAAGAGGAAGGAAGCGGCATCGGACTGAGCCTGAGCAAACAAATCATGAGACTGAGCGGTGGCACACTGACCCTGCTGCCTTACAAGGAAAAGGGACAGGCCACTGTTTTTGTGCTGGTTTTTAATTAAAAATAAAAATGTACTAATGTGTCAGCCAATTACCATCCGGTACACAGCGCAGCCATTAGCAAATTAGCAAATTATTTAAAATGAAACATTCTCCTGAATTATTAGTTTATAAAGCCTCTGCCGGTTCGGGAAAAACATTCACACTGGCCGTGGAATATATAAAACTGCTGATACAGAACCCACGGGCATACCGTAATATACTGGCTGTGACTTTTACCAACAAGGCCACTACCGAAATGAAAGAGCGGATTCTGAGCCAGCTATACGGAATATGGATAAAGGATAAGGATTCTGATCCCTATTTACAGAAAATCACAGAAGAACTGGAAATGCCCCAAAAAGACATAAGGACAGCCGCCGGTACGGCACTGCACTACATGATACACGATTACAGCCGCTTCCGGGTGGAAACCATTGACTCATTCTTCCAGTCGGTGATGCGCAATTTGGCACGGGAGCTGGAATTGGGTGCCAATCTGAATATCGAACTGAACAATATGGAAGTTCTGAGTGATGCCGTGGACTCCATGATAGAAAAGCTGGACCGACAATCTCCCGTACTCTATTGGCTGTTGGAATACATAGAAGAAAGAATAGCCGATGACAAGAGATGGAATGTTTCCGGTGAGATAAAGAATTTCGGACGAAATATCTTCGATGAAGGATATATAGAAAAAGGAAACGGACTACGGGAAAAATTACGGGACAAAGACTGTATCAAGAATTACCGCGAAACGCTGCAAGCCATTTTGGAAGAGGTGCAGGAACAAATGAAAGGATTTGCCGACCAATTCTTCGGAATATTGGATACAAACGGGGTGAAAGTAGAAGATTTGAAAAACGGCTCCCGAGGTATAGCCAGCTATTTTAATAAATTACAATCGGGTAAACTGGATGACAGTGTCCGCAATGTAACAGTGGAAAAATGTCTGGACTGCCCCGACGAATGGGTGAAAAAAACCTCCCCCATACGCAACGCTATCCTAGGTCTGGCAGAAAAAGAACTGATTCCTCTGCTGAATGAATCGGAAAAATACAGAAGCCGGAACAATATGCTGGCCAATTCCTGCCAACTCTCCCTGCGCCACGTAAACAATATCCGTCTGCTGGCCAATATAGACGAAGAGGTACGCGAATTGAACCATGAAAACAACCGCTTCCTGCTGTCGGATACCAACGCGTTGCTTCATAACCTGGTAAAAGAAGGAGATTCCTCGTTTGTATTCGAAAAGATAGGAACAACCATACGCAACGTAATGATCGATGAATTTCAGGATACTTCGCGTATGCAATGGGACAATTTCCGTCTGTTGCTGCTCGAAGGTTTGTCTCAGGGAGCAGACAGCTTGATTGTAGGAGACGTGAAACAATCCATCTACCGCTGGAGAAACGGTGACTGGGGCATACTGAACGGATTGAAAACAAACATCGAAGCCTTTCCCGTCAAAGTAAAGACACTGACCACCAATCGCCGGAGTGCCGCAAACATCATTCACTTCAACAACGAAGTGTTTACAGCCGCCTGCGAGGTGTTGAACAACATTTACAAGGAAGAACAAAAAAAGGAATGCAAGGAACTGAAGGAAGCCTACAACGACGTGTGTCAGGAAACATACAAAGATCCCGGAAAAGGGTATGTCAAAGTGGAATTTCTATCGGATACGGAAGACATGACCTATATGGAAAACACCCTGCACCACCTAGGAGAAGAAGTGGAGCTGCTTGTGGCGCAGGGCGTGCAACTGAAAGATATTGCCATCCTGGTGCGCAAGAACAGAAGCATTCCTTTAATAGCCGATTACTTCGACAAGAACACCTCTTACAAAATCGTATCCGATGAGGCATTCCGACTGGATGCCTCACTGGCGGTATGTATGATAATGGATGGCCTGCGCTACTTGTCACAACCCGAAAACCGGATTGCCAAGGCGCAACTGGCTGCTGCCTATCAGAATGAAGTATTACATAAAGGAATAGACCTCAACACTCTATTGCTGAACGGAATAGATGATTATCTGCCATTCGATTTCATAAAAGAAGCGGAGCAACTTCGCCTCATGCCACTGTATGAGCTGATGGAAAAACTTTTCAATCTGTTCCAGATGTCCTGCATCGAACAACAGGATGCCTATCTGTGCGCCTTCTTTGATGCCGTGACGGAATATCTGCAAAGCAATTCTTCCGAATTATCCGCTTTTATCACCTACTGGGAAGAAAAACTAGGCAGCAAAACCATCCCTTCCGGCGAGGTGGAAGGAATTCGCATTCTCTCCATCCACAAGTCCAAAGGATTGGAATACCATACCGTACTGCTACCCTTCTGCGACTGGAAAATGGAGAATGAGACTTACAATCATCTGGTATGGTGTGCTCCCCGGCAAGCTCCGTTTAGCGATCTTGACATTGTTCCCATCAACTATTCCACAGCCATGCAGCAATCCATTTATCGGGAAGAGTTCCTGAATGAACGCTTGCAATTATGGGTGGATAATCTGAACCTGCTTTATGTGGCATTTACCCGTGCCAAAAAGAACTTGATTATATATGGAAAGGCGGAACAGAAAGGAACGGTATCCGAATTGTTGGGAAGTGCCTTATCCGACATGACCGGAAAGAGCTATGCCACCGGAGAAGAAATATACGAACTGGGAACGCTCTATCTCTCATCTCACGAAGAGGAAAAACAAGTGTCCGGCAACAAGCTGCTGACTGTAGCCCGACGTTTGCCTATCCATCTGGAAACGCTGGAAACCAACATCGAATTCAAACAGTCCAACCGTTCTGCCGAATTTATCCGGGGAGAAGAGGAGACGGAAGACAAATACATCCGGCAAGGACAGTTGTTGCATAATCTGTTCTCCGTAATCCGTACCCCGGACGATGTGCCTCCCGCCATAGAACGCCTGCGTTTCGAAGGAATCATAGAGTCGGCACAACAGGAGGAACAAATACGAAAACTCACCGAATGGGCTTTGAGGCATCCGCTGGTCAAAGAATGGTATTCGGGCAGCTGGGAACTATACAATGAGTGTGCCATTATTTATCGGGAAAAAGGAGTGCTGCAAACCCGCCGTCCGGACCGCGTGATGATGAAAGACGGAGAGGTGATTGTGGTGGACTTTAAATTCGGTAAAAAGCGGAAAACTTACAACAAGCAGGTGAAAGAATATATGGATTTATTATCGGATATGGGATATGAGCATATCCGTGGCTATTTATGGTATGTATTTAACAACGAACTGGAGGAAATAGAATAATGGAAAGCTTTTTGAAACTGGTAGCAGCCGATTTATATAAACATACGGAAGGAAACCTGGCACATACAGCCGTGGTTTTTCCTAACAAACGTGCCGGACTTTTCTTTAATGAGTATCTCGCCCAAGAGTCGGAGTCACCTATTTGGTCGCCCGCATACGTCAGCATCAGCGAATTGTTCCGTAGCCTTTCTCCATGGGAAGTGGGTGATCCGGTAAAACTGGTATGCGAACTTTATAAGATATTCCGACGGGAAACTCAAAGTACGGAAACACTGGATGATTTCTATTTTTGGGGAGAAATGCTGATCAGTGATTTTGACGATGCCGACAAAAATAAAGTGGATACCGACAAACTGTTTTCCAATTTACAGGATCTGCGCAACATAATGGACGACTACACCTTCATTGACGATGAGCAGGAAGAAGCTATCCGGCAGTTCTTCCAGAACTTCTCCATCGAACGGAGAACAGCGCTGAAAGAACGGTTTATCTCTTTATGGGACGTATTGGGAAACATTTACAAAGGGTTCCGTGAATCCTTAGCTTCTCAAAACATTGCCTACGAAGGAATGATGTACCGCCACGTCATAGAGCACCTGGATGTGGACAAACTTCCATACGAGAAATATGTTTTTGTAGGATTTAATGTACTGAACAAAGTAGAACATACGTTGTTCACCCAATTGAAAGATGCCGGGAAAGCTGTTTTTTATTGGGATTACGACGAATTTTATATGAAGGAAAACAGACAAGCCGTCACCCATGAAGCCGGAGAGTTTATCCGCCGGAACTTACGCGACTTTCCTTCTCCTTTGTCCGGTGAGTTATTCAAAAATCTCTCGAAACCTAAAGAGGTACACTACATCGCATCTTCTACTGAAAATGCACAAGCCCGTTACCTGCCTCAATGGATACGAAACAATCTGACTACACCGGAAAAGGAAACCGCAGTCGTATTGTGTAACGAAGCATTGCTTCAGCCGGTCCTCCATTCATTGCCGGCAGAAGTAAAACATGTCAATATCACCATGGGATTTCCGTTATCGCAAACTCCTGTATATAGTTTCCTCATCGCCTTACTGGAGTTGCATACCCACGGATTTAATTTCAAAAGCGGCCGCTACACGTTTCAATCGGTTGTTACACTGTTAAAACACCCCTATACCCGGCAACTCACCGGTCAAGCCGAATTGTTGGAAAAAGAACTGACCCGGAACAACCGTTTCTATCCGTTACCCGGCGAATTGGGTAAAGATGAATTCCTTACCCGGCTTTTCACTCCGCTTTCCGGAAACCTGAATCTGTGCATACGCCTGTCCGAAACTTTGCAGCAAGTGGCAGGCATTTACCAGGCAAACACTTCCGGTACCGAAGACACAGATGCATTCAACCAACTTTACCGGGAGTCGCTTTTCAAAGCCTATACCACCATCAACCGGTTCCGCACACTGATAGAAGAAGATGAATTAACCGTACAGAGCGAAACATTCCGGCGATTGCTGGTCAAGGTCTTGTCAGCGACCAATATTCCATTCCATGGCGAACCGGCCATTGGTATGCAGGTCATGGGGGTATTGGAAACACGCAACCTGGATTTCCGCCACTTGGTATTACTATCGGTCAATGAAGGGCAGCTTCCCAAATCGGGAGGAGACTCTTCCTTTATTCCTTACAACCTGCGCAAAGCTTTCGGAATGACTACTATAGAGCATAAGATTGCCGTATATGCATACTATTTCTATCGTCTGCTGCAACGGGCAGAAAGGATTACCTTGATGTACAATACCAGTTCGGACGGACTGAACCGCGGCGAATGGAGCCGTTTCATGCTGCAATTCCTGATTGAATGGCCTCACCCCATCACACGTCAGTTTCTGGAGGCCGGACAGTCCCCCCAAGGCACCTCGCCTATCACTGTAGAAAAGACCCCGGATGTCATGCGCCGGATGCAAAGCCTGTTTGATGTCCGTGCCAATCCCAAAGCAAAATTTTCTCCATCAGCCTTGAACTATTACCTGGATTGTCCTTTAAAATTTTATTATAGGTACGTAGCCGGTCTCTCCGCCCCCGATGAAGTGAGTGCGGAAATAGACTCTGCCACATTCGGGAGTATTTTCCATTACGCCGCCGAGCATATTTATAAAGACCTGACCACTCATGGCAAAGTCATTAATAAGGAAGCATTGGAAACGTTGCTACGCAATGAAGTGAAGCTGCAAGATTATGTGGATACAGCATTCAAGAAATTATTCTTTAATGTTCCGCAAAACGAGAAACCGGAATATAACGGCGTACAACTTATCAACTCTGCCGTTATTGCAAGATATTTAAAACAACTTTTACAAAATGATTTACGTTACGCTCCCTTCACTTTTATTGCATCGGAAATGGAAGTGGATGAACCCATCGACATACAAACACCCAAAGGAGTCATAAAATCACGTATCGGGGGAATTATTGACCGTATGGACAGCAAGGATGGCACACTCCGTATTGTGGACTACAAGACAGGCGGTGATGCAGACACCCCACCCCATGTGGAATCTCTGTTTATTCCGGACAAGAAACGTTCCAACTATGTATTCCAGACGTTCCTGTATGCCGCCATCATGTGCCGCAAGCAACCAACGATGAAGATAGCTCCGGCCCTTCTCTATATTCATCGGGCCGCTACAGAAACCTATTCTCCCGTTATACAAATGGGCGAGCCACGAAAGCCCAAAGAGGCTGTGGAAGATTTCAGTAAATATGAAAAAGAATACCGTGAACGACTTCAAGGATTATTAGAAGAGATATTTAATCCGGAAAAATCATTTACCCAAACAGAAATCATAGAAAAATGTACCTATTGTGATTTCAAGGCACTATGTAAAAGATAGACTATAGTGGTTAGTGGTTAATACCTGCGGCATGACAGCGCAGTCCACTAATCACTAACCACTGATCTGCCACACTATTCCAACGCTCTCTGTCTGCAAAAGCATCCACAGAATTTATCTTCCACATTCTCTATCGGTGCTTTGAAAATACCATAGACGGAAGACCCCGAGCCACTCATGGCGGCATACACTGCCCCCAAATCATACAATTCATCTTTTATAGCAGCAATCTCAGGGAACTTTTTGAAGACACTATCTTCAAAATCATTCTTCATACTGTTTTTCCATGTTTCCATAGGTTGCTTTACAATTTCTTTCAAAGAAACAGCCGGACGCACAGGCTTTATTTCGGCAAACGCATCCCGGGTGGACACAAAGATATCAGGTTTAATCAAAATTATATGGTATCCCTTTAATGACAATTCCACAGGCTCGAACAGATTCCCTATTCCGGTAGCGAAAACAGGTTTGTTCCGAATGAAAAAAGCACAGTCTGCCCCTAGTTTTACCGCATATTCCTCCATCCGTTCCGTACTGAGTCCCAATGAAAATTTATCATTCAGAAGCTTTATCATACAAGCGGCATCTGATGATCCGCCACCTAGTCCGGCACCCGCCGGTATATGCTTGTACATGTGTATATCTACCGGCAACAGTCCGGGATAGTCTTTTTTTAATAACTTATAGGCTTTTACTACCAGATTATCTTCGGGTTCACCCTCCAAAGGAGATCCGCTTATGTGTAAAGTGTATTCTTTGTCATTGTTTTCCCGCCGCGTCACTTCCAGAGCGTCTTGCAGGTTTATCGGATAAAATATGGTTTCCAGATTGTGGTATCCATCCGGGCGCTTTTCTACAATATTAAGTCCCAAATTAATCTTTGCATTAGGAAATGTAATCATATTCTGTTCTTTAAATAGTTATTTTTAGTGTGTTTCGTTAGATTGTTGCCCGTTCTACAAAGATGCACGCCATCTTTTATCCGGACAGAGCGCCAAATATAGAACAAACTTTTCATTTTACCATATAAAAAAACCATTTACTGTCCAGATTGTTCATTTCTCCGTATATTCAGGTTCATATTTCTTTTATTATTTTTGGGAATGGACGAGTGTCCAACTCAGCAAAAAGTTCTATCTTTGCCCTACTTTAAACAGACGACAATGGCAGAAACGAGAAAAATGACACGTACTCCCAAAACTTCGAAAGCAAAGCCTGTTGACGAATACGGACATTTACAGCCCCAGGCACCTGAGCTGGAGGAAGCTGTATTGGGAGCCTTAATGATAGAAAAAGATGCTTACTCATTAGTAAGTGAGATTCTTCGTCCCGAATCTTTTTATGAACGCCGTCACCAACTTATTTATTCGGCTATTACCTCTTTGGCTTTACGCCAGCAACCAGTCGATATCTTGACTGTGGCCGAACAATTACGCAGCACCGGTGAACTGGAAGATGCAGGCGGTCCTTTTTACATAACACAGCTAAGCGGCAAGGTAGCCTCTTCCGCACACATAGAATATCACGCACGTATCATCGCGCAGAAGTTTCTTGCACGCGAACTGATTACCTTTACCAGCAACATCCAGACAAAGGCTTTCGACGAAACCCAAGACGTGGACGACCTGATGCAGGAAGCGGAAGGAAAACTGTTCGAAATCTCGCAGCAGAACATGAAGAAGGATTATACGCAAATCAACCCTGTCATCCAGGAAGCGTATGAGATGCTTCAAAAAGCGGCGGCACGAACGGACGGGCTGAGTGGTCTGGAAAGCGGTTTCCATGCATTGGACAAAATGACCTCGGGCTGGCAAAATTCCGACCTGGTGATTATTGCCGCCCGCCCCGCTATGGGTAAAACGGCTTTTGTGCTTTCCATGGCAAAGAACATGGCGGTAAATGCGAAAATCCCTGTGGCTTTGTTCTCTCTTGAAATGTCCAACGTACAGTTGGTCAACCGTATGATTGTCAACGTGTGCGAAATTCCGGGTGAGAAAATCAAGAGTGGTCAGTTGGCTCCGTATGAATGGGGACAACTGGATTATAAAATAAAAGAATTATACGATGCTCCGATGTATGTGGATGACACACCATCCTTGTCCGTCTTTGAATTACGCACCAAAGCACGACGGCTTGTACGCGAGCATGGAGTAAAAATCATTATCATTGACTACCTTCAGTTAATGAATGCCAGCGGAATGTCATTCGGTAGCCGTCAGGAAGAGGTCAGTACCATTTCACGTTCACTGAAGGGGTTAGCCAAAGAACTGAACATCCCCATCATCGCACTGAGCCAGCTGAACCGTGGTGTGGAAAGTCGTGAGGGTATTGACGGAAAACGTCCCCAGCTCAGTGACCTCCGTGAATCCGGAGCTATTGAGCAGGATGCCGATATGGTATGCTTTATCCACCGCCCGGAATACTATAAAATCTACTCGGATGAAAAAGGGAACGACTTGCACGGTATGGCAGAAATCATTATCGCCAAGCACCGTAACGGTGCCGTAGGTGATGTACTGCTGCGTTTCCGTGGCGAATTCGCCCGCTTCCAGAATCCGGACGATGATGTCATCGTGCCTATGCCGGGTGAGGCACCGGGTATTATCCGTTCCAAAATGAACGGTGGCGGCAACAGTGTACCTCCCCCATCTCCTGATGCCGCACCTGCCGACAATAATCCGTTCGGAGCCCCTATTCCCGAAGGACCTTTACCGTTCTGACATTTATTTATCCCTCACAGAATTAACACGGATTATTTCCCTCAAAGAAAAATCTGTGTTAATCTGAGTAATCTGTGATGGATAAATAACAGGATAAAAGAAAATAATTACTAAATTTGCAGGTCATTTGGAAATACATAAAAAATATCATATATGAATATCTCTTATAATTGGCTGAAAGAATACGTCAACTTCGATTTGACACCGGATGAAGTGGCCGAAGCGCTGACTTCCATCGGTTTGGAAACCGGAGGCGTAGAAGAAGTCCAAACAATTAAAGGTGGTCTGGAAGGTATTGTCATCGGCGAAGTGCTGACTTGCGAACCTCATCCCAATTCAGACCACATGCATGTTACTACTGTGAATTTGGGACAAGGCGAACCGGTACAGATTGTCTGTGGAGCCGCTAACGTAGCTGCCGGACAGAAAGTGGTGGTTGCCACATTGGGCACCAAGCTATACGATGGCGAAGAATGTTTTACCATCAAGAAATCAAAGCTCCGCGGAATTGAATCTATGGGTATGATCTGTGCCGAAGACGAAATCGGTATCGGAAACAGCCACGAAGGTATCATCGTACTGCCGGCGGATGCTGTTCCGGGTACTCCCGCTAAAGATTATTTCAATATCAAAAGCGAATACGTACTGGAAGTGGATATCACCCCGAACCGTGCGGACGCCTGCTCACATTACGGCGTGGCCCGAGATCTGTATGCCTACCTGATTCAAAACGGCAAACAAGCCACTTTAAAACGTCCGTCTGTAGAAGCGTTTAAAGTGGATAACCATGATATGGACATCGCCATTGAAGTAGAGAATACAGAAGCATGTCCGCGTTATGCCGGAGTTTCCATAAAAGGGGTAACTGTAAAAGAGAGTCCCGAATGGCTGCAAAACAAATTACGCCTGATTGGAGTACGTCCTATCAATAATATCGTGGATATCACCAACTACATCCTTCACGCATACGGCCAGCCCCTGCACTGTTTTGATGCAGATAAGATTAAAGGTGGTAAGATTGTAGTGAAGACTGTTGCCGAAGGTACTACATTCGTTACTTTGGACGAAGTGGAACGCAAATTATCCGACAAGGACCTGATGATATGCAACACTGAAGAACCGATGTGCATTGCCGGCGTATTCGGTGGTCTGGATTCGGGAACAACCGAGCAGACAGTAGATGTATTTTTGGAAAGCGCTTATTTCAACCCGACTTGGGTACGTAAAACAGCCCGTCGCCATGGATTGAGTACAGACTCTTCTTTCCGTTTCGAACGTGGTATTGACCCCAACGGAACTATTTATGCATTGAAAGAAGCGGCTTTACTGGTTCAAGAACTGGCAGGAGGTACTATTTCTTCTGAAATTAAAGACAACTACCCTGCCCCGATAGCCGATTTTACAGTAGAGCTGAATTATGAGAAAGTCCACTCACTGATAGGAAAAACCATACCGGTGGAAACCATAAAGAGCATTGTCACCAGTCTTGAAATGAAGATTGTGAACGAAACACCCGAAGGCTTGACTTTACAAGTTCCCCCCTATCGTGTGGATGTGCAACGTGATTGCGATGTAGTAGAAGACATTCTCCGTATCTACGGATATAATAATGTGGAGATTCCTACTACCTTGAAATCCAGCCTGACCACCAAAGGTGAAGTGGATTACTCCCAGAAATTACAAAATCTGATTTCAGAGCAACTGGTAGGTTGTGGTTTCAATGAAATACTGAACAATTCACTGACCGCCGCTTCCTATTACGAAGGGTCGGAAACATACAAGAACGAAAATTTGGTTTACTTGATGAACCCATTGAGTAACGATTTGAACGTGATGCGTCAAACTTTGTTATTCGGTGGTTTGGAAAGTATCCAGCACAATGCCAATCGTAAGAACGCCGATTTGAAATTCTTTGAATTCGGTAACTGCTATTTTTATAACGCAGAAAAGAAAAACCCGGAAAAAGTGCTTGCGGCTTATGCTGAAGAATATCATTTAGGATTGTGGGTAACCGGCAAACGCGTCAGCAATTCATGGGCCCATCCCGATGAAAACAGCAGTGTTTACGAATTAAAAGCATACGTGCTGAACATCTTTACCCGTTTGGGATTGAATTTCGGCAACGTGGTATTCGGCAACCTGACCAACGATATCTATTCAACAGCCATCAGCGTACACACACGTGGCGGCAAGTTATTGGCCACCTTCGGCATCATCAGCAAGAAGATTCAAAAAGCATTCGATATAGACAATGAGGTATATTATGCAGAAATCAACTGGAAAGAACTGATGAAAGCCATCAAGTCGGCTAAAGTCAACTTTAAAGAACTTTCCAAGTTCCCGGCTGTGAAACGTGACTTGGCTTTGTTGATTGACAAGAACATACAGTTTGCAGAAATCGAAAAAATAGCCTATGAGACTGAAAAGAAACTGCTGAAAGAAGTAGAATTGTTTGATGTTTATGAAGGCAAGAATCTGGAACCGGGTAAAAAAAGTTATGCAGTGAGCTTCTTGTTACAGGATGAAAGCGCAACACTGAACGACAAACAGATTGACAAGATCATGTCCAAACTGATTGCTAACCTGGAAAACAAACTAGGTGCAAAACTAAGATAATAATAAAAATAACCATTATAAAACTACAATCCAATGGGAAGAGCATTTGAATATAGAAAAGCTACAAAGCTGAAAAGATGGGGCCACATGGCCAAAACATTTACAAGACTGGGTAAACAAATCGCTATAGCTGTAAAAGCAGGTGGTCCGGAACCCGAAAATAACCCGACCCTACGTGGTGTGATCGCTACTTGTAAGCGTGAAAACATGCCGAAGGATAACATTGAACGCGCCATTAAGAATGCAATGGGTAAAGATACCAGTGACTACAAAGGTATGACTTACGAAGGATATGGTCCTCACGGAGTAGCTGTATTTGTTGATACATTGACAGACAACACTACCCGTACCGTAGCAGATGTGCGTTCAGTATTCAACAAATTCGGTGGAAACTTGGGTACTACCGGTTCCTTAGCTTTCTTGTTCGACCATAAATGTGTATTTACTTTCAAGAAGAAAGAAGGAATGGATATGGAAGAACTGATCCTGGATTTGATTGACTATAATGTAGAGGATGAGTTCGACGAAGATGAAGAAGAAGGAACTATCACCATCTATGGTGATCCGAAGAGCTACGCAGCAATTCAGAAACACTTGGAAGAATGTGGTTTCGAAGAAGTGGGTGGTGATTTCACATATATTCCCAATGACTTAAAAGATGTGACTCCTGAACAACGTGAAACTCTAGACAAGATGGTAGAGCGTCTGGAAGAATTTGATGATGTTCAGACCGTTTATACAAACATGAAACCTGCTGATAATGACGACAGTCAAGAATAACACTGATAATCAACTAGTTATAAAATACATAATCTAAATTTTAACTTAGATTAACACAAAAGGGAGGTGATTAGCTTCCCTTTTGTTGTATATGTTGCACCATCAGCTATAGATTTACGCTTTAAATGTGTCTTAATGGGCTATAGTCTAGCAAAATGTATCTGTAATGAAATATTAAGGTTTTAGATATTCAAATTCTACAGTTCGTGGAAAGTAGGGTAGGCTGGGGTTTAAAGCACTATCAGCTTAAAATATTACCCCATTCCCCTTCATTCATTACTTATTCATAAATTCATCTAGTTCCTGCTTCTTTCGTTCCATATAATTAGTATATAGTTCTGTTGGTTCATCTGTAACCAAAGTGGCTTCATCACCGCCAAAACATATAGCTTCAAATTCATTCCTAGATAAGAATACAGCCTTTATATCTTCCTTATCAACCTCTATAGAATATACAGCAGTATCTTCCTGCTCATTTCTAAATGCAAAGAACTCTGCTACATCTCTACTGGTAGTCCAAGAAATACCGAAACAGCTATCTCCATCTTCATCTTCATACTCTTCTATACTGCAACCTCTATACAAAGTAACCTTATCGGGCAAACTATTATAATAGGCTAGTTCTTCTTCATTCATCACTAATTCCTTCTTACACCTCATAAAGTATTGTATAGCCCTAAAATCCCCTGTACCTCTGCCCTCAGTCCAAGCTATAGCCAGTCCTTTATTAAAGGCTTCATCAGATAGTTTGCCCTTCTCAGCAAGGTCTGCAAATAGTTCCCATCTGAGATTACTATCTGTATAAGTCCATAATAAAGTAGTAATATCTTCACCTGTTGCTATCCCTCTTTGGAAAGCATCTTCAATAGCTTTAGCTTTCTTAGCTTCCCATTCTTGCATCTGCTTTAAAGCATCATCTAATTCTTTTCCTTCTAATATTCTCATACTTATTAGTATTTAATGTTGTTTACTGTTCATTCTCTATATACTCTTTTACTCTAGCTATTAATCTTTCCTTATCATCAATCTGCTCACCTCTAAGCATATCAAAGGTTATATAAGTCCTTAATAAAGTATTCCCATCATCTAACTTACCTCCTAGTAATACGCCATTAGTAATAGTGAAGAATATATTATCATCATACTTATCATTAGTCACATCTATATATCTACCTACCCCGTTATTCTTAAAGAACTCTATAATAGTCTGCATCTTTGGTTTATGAATGTCCTGTAGTTCTCGTTCTCTGTACCTATCAAACAGATGCGGAATATAGATATTATAAGATGCTTCCTTCAAATCCCAGCTAGATTGCGGACATCTCATTACTGCATATATACCTTCTGGTCTATGATAGTACATAAACAATAAAAACATTAGCCCACCTCTTTTGTAATCAGACCTACCTTTACTGTTTATCTGTAAAATATATTTATTTCCTCTATTACTAGTTAGTTCTATTGGTTTAAAGAATACAGGAACATTATCCTTGGCTTCTTTAAGCATATATCTCCGATACTTGCTATCATTCATAAATCTAGGCAGAACATTTGGAAAATAATTCTCCCAGTCCTTCTTAAACTCAGATATTATTTCTTCATAAGTCATACTATCTACTATCATACACCATAAGTATTTAAAGCCAGCTACCATTACCGATAACTGGCTATTGATTTAAAAATCTATTTTAACTTGTTTCCCTTCAAAAGTCTGTAATAGCTTATCTCCAATCAGCTTTACTAATGAATTAACAGAACCTCTTTTGTATGCAACAGGTTCTTCCATATAATCATTAACCAAACTGACTACAGCTACTAGACCAACAGCTTCAAACATAGATACCTGTTTAGGCTCTATAGGTTCATTCCACTGTTCAGCAGTTTCAGCTATTGCAGTAACATTAATAACTACATCTTCATCACCTTCATTAATAATGCCTGTATCAGCATATCTAAGGTTTAATTCAAACCCCAATTCCAGTAAATTCCAAAGCTGGATTAATTCTTTTGTTTGTGTATCCATACTCATCTGTTTAAACCATTAATAAAATTACTTCTTTCTTCTTCACCCATTGCAGCCAACATAGCTTTTAATTCTTCCTTATGACCTTCTGCCTTCTTAACTAGTTGTTCCTGCTTTAGCTGCTCTAGATTCAGAATCCATTTCTGACAGTTGGCTATCTGTTCATCACATCTTTTAATAATGTGGTCTGGGGTTGATTTACCAAACCAAGTTCCATACTTTGCTACTTCTTCTTTTCTTATCATTGTTATCACCGCTGCCCTGCGGAAGTTATTTAGGTATCTGGCACACCAGTTATTTGTTTTACTGGTGCAAAGTTATGGCTCATTAAACAGACTACCACAGAATTAATTGTTACTTTCTAAAAGTGGAAAGCTAACAGTTTCTCCTTCTTTTAGCATTTCATATTCTACTTCTAGCCAGTTATTAGTATTCCACTGCTTCCATTTTATAAAGGTTACAGGTAATAACTGACCTTGCAAGTTTATCCAGCTTAGATTCTCCTTGAATTTATCAGCCAGCATTAATAACTGTCTAAATCGACTTCGTTTAACTAAATAAGGTGTTAATTTAAATAGATGCAGAATCTTTAGAATCATATCCTGTTCATTGGTGCTAACCAGACTATCCTTCTTCCTCTTTACAGGAAAGTAGTAATGCAGGAAGTTAGCCAGTTCTATAGCGAACATACTTTGTATGTAGGTGTTATTAGCCACTTCTGGTAACTTACATATTTTGTCCGTTTCATAACTATCGGCAGTCGTATTAGCCCGAATAGTATCCATCACATTCTTCATCGCATATTCGGTATTAAATGTGAATGTTTTACCACCCTTATCAGTAATGGTTATACTGGCTACTTCATTCATTTTATCTACTTCATCATTAATCTCTTTAGCCGTAGGTCTTAGCTTTACAAAGTAATGCTGTTCTATTACATATATTATATAGCAGCACAACATATACAGTTTTTCTTTGTCCCCATCAAATTCTATCTGCTCATTAAAGGTATCAAAGTCTACTGTAGGCACATAGTTTCCTGCCAACCAAACAGTAGCAAAGTTATCTGGCTTCACAGAATAACATCTGTCACCTTCAACTATAGCATAATACTGAATTTCCTTATAATAGTAATCTATATATTCCATACTGCAAAGCTAATAAAATAGCCTGCAATCCAATAAAGGACTACAGGCTAAATTTATTTATTGTCTTACCCTATAATGATAATCTACTCCGAATAGAGCACCAGCAAAGGTACAAGTTTCACCAAAAGCTACCAGTACACTACTATGGATAATTCCTAATGGTGCTACTGTAAATCCTGCAATCAGTAGCCCACAGCCCACCAATATCAATAAGGCTGCTACCACCAACTGTACATTTAATTTCATCTTCTTTGTCATAGTCTTAATAAATTTAAAGTGCTTACTGTATATCTGGCATCTCGGCTAATATACCAGTTGTGTATTGAATTGAATTATTATAATAAATCAACAAATACGCCATCATTGAACCACCTCTATTATATAATTGTCCTGTGAATGTTTGAGAAGTTGTTTCATCTGCAATATAGAGAGAATTACTTAATAATGTACTTGCAATAACATTAACCCCATTTCTATCCTTACTTAATACTGCTCTAACATTTGTAATCGTGCCACCTCTATAAGTCGCGCCAACTGCACTAAATTTAATTTCATAACTTACATACTGGTTAGTACTGTTAGTAAATTTGGCAGTACATATAGTATTAACAATCTTGCTTCCTGCTGGTACATCATTCTTAACCTGTATAGTATATACTGGTTCTGGCAGTGCTAAAAACCTGTCATTGGCATTAGCTACATAAGCATTAGTAGGCGTATTGGTTGCATTGGTATAAAACTCATATACTGTCACTGTTTTACCTTTAAACTTCTGCATCTGTGTAGTCCACCAGTACAGCTTATCACTATACCATACTGTATTTGTACCATCTGTCACTAATGCACCTCTTTTTAAGCCTATCTTATTCCCACTATTATCATAAACTGTATACAGATTATCTTTACTGAGATAAGTTGCAGAATCCCCACCATCCATATTTTCAATACCCATCAATACTTTCTCATAGCTTGCGTGATTGGATGAAGTAACACCACCAACATTAACACTGTCACCATTTTTATAGCTTGCTCCAACAGGCATCGCTGCCGAATGGTCATAGTTTCTAAAATCTCCCAACCTATAAGGACTGTTAGCACCGCCTATAGGTTTATTATACTTATATCCCAGATTACTATTATTCTTTATCTGTGTCACCAATGAATCTGGTGTATTGGCTGACAGTATGCTTATACCATAATTCCTGTTCTTCAATTCCGCTAGTGTCATTGTACCTACATTACTTGATATAGGTTTCCATTTAGACCACTCATTTATAAGTGAGGAACTGCATAGAGTACCAACATTCCTGCTGCTGCTCCCTATTGCATTTCCTACCAGACTTGTTGTTATTCCTGTACTTGATAATGCCATTTCTCCAACTGTTTAACTCTGTTATTCAATTCTATTATCTGTGCTTGTAATACTGCTACATACTGTGCATAATTGACAGATAGATATTTATCTTCTGTATTATCTTCTATAACTAGTTCTGGATATAATTCTCTTACTTCTTGTGCTATGAATCCTATACTATCCTTACCATCCTTCTTATATGTAACAGGTTTAATGTAACCCCTATTCTCTAATGGCTGAATGCTGGTTTTAAGCCTAATATCAGAATAAGCAGTCACTTCACCTGTAGCTGTAGGTGTACCGACTTTAATGTTAGTTGGTAATTTCAAATAAGCATTACCACCACCGTTTACACTAACTGCCGAACTGGTATTAGTAGCTGTAGCATCTTGGATATAAATACTTCTAGTAGTACCCCAATTTGCCGTAGTAATGTTAGCAGTACCATTAAATGAAGTACCATTAATAGTTCTGGCTGTTTGTAGCTTTGTAGCACTACCAGCATTACCACTGATACTAGCACTACTAGTAATGAACCCACTATTATTAGTCAAATGGCTGGTATGTGTTGGAATATTAACCGTTTGATTGGAACTGCCGTTAAATGACTTTGTACTAAAACCACCTGCTGAAAATGACAATGTACTATTAACTTTATCGGCACTACTGTGGAAAAGCCACTCAACTTTGACCCTTTTGGCCACGCAAGATTTGCCCACCTTTTTGTACTATATGATTGACCCTTTAAAGTCCTGGTGTTGGGGGGCAATATTATTTTACCCTTTTAAAAATTCTCGTTTTTCTTAGATTTTAATTTTCGCATACTTTCACCATATAATTCTATAGTATGGGCCGTATGTATGATGCGGTCAAGGATTGCATCGGCTATTGTTGGATCACCTACCATGTCATACCAGTTGGAAGATGGATACTGCGATGTGATGATGACAGATTTCCGTTCATGCCTATCCTCAATAATTTCAAGCAGTATGGGACGCTCTTTGGCGTCAAGTGGTACAATAAACAAGTCGTCAAGAATGAGTAGCTGGCAACGCTCAATCTTCTTGAGTTCCGCTTCAAGTGTACCTTTTACTTTGGCGACTTTCAGCGCACCGAGCAGTTTCGGAGCATTGGCATAGAAGGTACGGAATCCCCTTTTGCATGCTTCGTGTCCAAGGGCACAGGCCAAATAGCTTTTTCCCGTTCCGGAAGAACCAGTAATGAAAAGGTTCTGTGCCTTATGCACAAAATCAAGGGTGGCGAGACGTTCCATCTGATTGCGGTCCAGTCCCCGGTTCGTGGCATAGTCAATCTGCTCAATATAAGCCTTGTAGCGGAATGCCGCATTTTTGGTGAGCCGTGCAATGGCAGCCTGGGAGCGATAGTCCCATTCGCGTGCAAGGAGCATGGAAAGGAACGTGTCCGCAGTCATGGATTGCGGAGTGGTGCCGGCAAGACTTTCCCTGAAAGCCTCTGCCATACCATGCAATTTCATACGGTTCATTAAATCCAGTGATATGGTATTCTGGTCTTGTTGTCCCGTAACGGGAGCTGTTTTATTGTTTACTTCCATAAATAATAGTTTTATTGTTTGTCTTTTTTGTAATATTCACGTCCACGTATATTTTTGTGGGTCAATGGAATCTGGGAAGTCACGTTGGACTGTACTTTTCCGTCCTCATCAGGAAGGAAATCCACATCTTCTCCCAGTTCAAGCACCTCGCGCAAGGCTTGGTATCCGTATTGCAATTTCTGATCCGCACATGCGCAAGCCGCAACTAGACGGTCACGGCCGTATTTCTTCTCCAGTGTCATGATGCCACGGCATGACCTGAACGCTTTGGGTGGATATTGCATGACACGCTCCACTTCCTGAAGATAGTTCAATACGATGTTGTCTATTTCCGAGGCACGTTGAAAGAGTTCCTCCAAGTCCTTGTCATAGGGACCATAATGACCAGGCAGGTTGTGCTCCTTTTTCCAAGAATAAGTGTAAGGAATGTCACAGCGGTCATGGGTGGCGACAAGGTTCATTCCACAATAGATTTCCACCGTGTCGGCATCATAGAGAATCGTCATGCGCCTGCCTACATACT
>OGEQ01000315.1_pt1 | contig 53398 bp, 47 predicted proteins | sample 1570731 | NCBI WGS metagenome assembly OGEQ01 (sample SAMEA2582132, study PRJEB24529) | metagenome | biome: Human gut stool | place: China | collected 2011
TCAGGGGTAATGACGAAAGATTTACAAGGCTCCTCCCACCACCTGAAGGTAGTGGGTTTCCGCCTATGGCAAATGAAAGGATTTTATTTATGAAAAAAGATGAGTAACAACACAGAGGATGGAGTAAGAAAAACAGACAACCGTGATACCATGGAATTCCGCCATGAGGTGGTGATCCCCAATGAGGATCTTCCATTTAAAATGTTTATATTTGAAGGAAAAGACGGTAACTATAAGGTTTCCACCCACTGGCATCAGTCGGTGGAGATCTTTCTGGTGACCGAGGGAACCATTGATTTTTACATTGATTCCCACTATTTTTCCCTGAAAGAACATCAGTTTGTGATCGTCAATTCCAATCAGGTCCATTCCATTGACTGTCCGTATTCCAATAACACTATCGTGCTTCAGATCCCGGTGGAGACATTCCAGTTGTATCACCGCGAAACGCCATATATCAGTTTTATACCTCAGAGCCAGGAGAAAAACCGGGAGCTGGCTGCGTTGGTAGAGCAGATGTATGCCACCTATGATGCGAAGGAATATGGCTATGAATTAAAGGTGCGGAGCCAGTTCTATGAGCTGTTGTATCTGCTTCTGACAAGCTTTCGGGAAGAGAACCTGTCAGAAGCAGCCATGCTCAAGAAAAAACACCTGGATAAATTATCTGGGGTCACCAGTTATATGAGAGAACACTACCGGGAAGAAATTTCTTTAGAGGATGTAGCCAGCCGTTTTGGATTTTCTTCCACGTATTTGTCCCGGATTTTTGCCCGGTATATTCAGGTGAATTACCGGACTTATCTGACAGATCTCCGGGTCAATGGGGCGGTGCGTGAACTTTTGGAGACAGATCATGAGATTGGAGATATTGCCATGTCTCATGGTTTTGCAGACAGCCGGGCATTTGCTAAAGCATTTCGCAAACGGTATCATTGTCTGCCAAGTTTTTATCGCAAACAGAAAGAACTCAAAAATTCATAAAAAGTGCAAGAAAGTGCTATTGGTTGGACAACTAATAGCACGTTTTTTTTCTCAAAAAATGATATGATAGCAGTATCATGAAATGGAGTAACTAGAAAAGTACCGAATGGTTACAAATGGGGGAATTTGCATGAACTATCTGATTGGTATTGATGTGGGGACGTCAGCGACAAAAACGGTTCTTTTTGATGAGAATGGCCAGATCAAAGGATCTGTATCCTGTGAATATCCGCTGTACCAGCCGGAGAATGGCTGGGCAGAGCAGAAAGCAGAGGACTGGCGTGACGCGGTTTTAAAAACCTTAAAAGAAGTGATGGAGGTGTCCGGTGTTCCTGCGGAAGAAGTAAAGGGAATCGGTATTTCCGGGCAGATGCATGGACTGGTGATGCTGGATGAACAGGGAGAAGTGCTTCGCCCCTCCATTATCTGGTGTGACCAGAGAACCGGGGAAGAAGTAGAAGATATGCTGCGGATCATGCCGAAGGAACGGTGGATCAAGATCACAGCGAATCCGCCGTTAACTGGCTGGACAGCAGCAAAGATCCTCTGGGTCAGAAAGCATGAACCGGAGATTTACGCCAGATGCCGTCATATCTTACTTCCGAAAGACTATATCCGTTACATATTGACCGGTGTATTTGCAACGGAAGTGTCCGATGCCAGCGGTATGCAGCTGTTGGATGTTCCGGGACGCTGCTGGTCAGACGAAGTTTTAGAGAAACTGGAAATTCCGAAGGAATGGCTGGGAACGGTTTATGAGTCCTGTCAGGTGACGGGAACCCTGCTTCCAGAGATTGCAGAGCAGACAGGCTTGACTACAGAGGTGAAAGTGGTCGGCGGCGCAGGAGATAACGCAGCGGCTGCAGTTGGAACCGGTGTGGTAAGGGATGGAAGCGCTTTTACTACGATTGGAACATCCGGTGTAGTCTTTGCCCACAGCAGCAAAGTGACCATTGATCCGAAGGGAAGAGTCCATACCTGCTGCTGTGCCGTTCCAGGTGCCTGGCATGTGATGGGCGTGACACAGGGCGCCGGATTATCGTTAAAATGGTTCAAAGACCAGTTTTGTCAGGATTATGTGGCAGAAGCGAAGGAACAGGGAGTCGATGTCTACGATCTGATCAACCGGGATATCGAGAAGATTCCTGTGGGAAGCGACCGCTTACTCTATCTTCCATATCTGATGGGCGAGCGGACGCCACATCTGGATCCGGACTGCAGGGGCGTGTTCTTTGGTCTTTCCGCGATTCATACAAAGGCACATCTGCTGCGGGCGGTAATGGAAGGTGTGTCCTATTCCCTGGCAGATTGCAATGAGATCTTAAAAGAGATGGGCGTGGATGTAGATCAGATGATGGCTTGTGGCGGAGGAGGCAAGAGCCCGATCTGGCGGCAGATGCTTTCCGATTTGTATCAGTGTCAGGTAAAGACGGTTTATCAGTCCGAGGGTCCGGCTCTTGGCGTAGCGATCTTAGCAGGTGTAGGCTGTGGAATCTATGAGAGTGTGGAATCAGCCTGTGACCGTCTGATCAGCGAAGACCGGGTAAGCCAGCCATCAGCAGAAGCTGGAGCGGTTTACGAGAAGTATCATAAGCTTTATCAGAAGCTGTATACAGATTTAAAGGATAGTTATAAACTGCTTGCCCAGTTATAAATATATCAGATGTGAGATGACTCCCACCTCTTTAAGTGGCGAGGAGCAAATTAGTATCAGTGGTGGGAGTCAATCCCCTATCTGATATAGCCTCCGGCAGGATTGCAGAGATGCGCAAAAGAAATATGTTATGCTTTGCATGACGCGCATCTCGCAGCAAGAATGCCGAGGCATTCTTGAATAATTTAGATCGTTTGACATAAGAGCATGAAAGAATCCGTATCCATTTTTGTGGGTACGGATTTTTTTGTGTGTAAGGGAGATACTAATTTCTGTAAAATCGTAACTATGACGGTACTGAATAGACAGTTACGTAAAGTCAGTAATGGTTCAGGAGCTATGGTTACAAAATCAGAAAAAGGAGTATACCGTATGCAAAAAGGACATGCCAGCATTTTATTCGAAGATCCGCCAAGGATCGTGGGAGGGGCCAGCGTTGTAGGAAAAAAAGAATCGGAGGGACCGCTTGGAAATCAGTTTGACCAGGTTATAAAAGAGGATATGGCAGGCCAGGATTGCTGGGAGATGGCAGAGAGCGTCATGCAGATCAAAGCGGCAGAAATGGCCATAAGGAAAGCAGGTAGAAAAAAATCAGATATCCGGTATCTGTTTTCCGGTGATCTGCTGGGTCAGCTGATCGCTACCTCTTTCGGAACCGGAAGCCTGGAGATCCCCTTGTTTGGGCTTTATGGCGCCTGCTCTACCATGGGTGAGGCCATGAGTCTGGGGGCTATGACTGTTCATGGCGGTTATGCGGACCGGGTGCTTGCCATGGCATCCAGTCATTTTGCCACGGCAGAAAAAGAGTTCCGTTTTCCGCTGGCTTATGGCAGCCAGAGACCATTTTCCGCTACATGGACAGTGACTGGATGCGGGGCTGTGGTGATCGAAAAAGCAGTGCAGGGCAATGATAAGGTAAAAATCCGCGGTCTTACCACTGGCCGGGTTATCGACCTGGGGGTCCGGGATTCCATGAATATGGGAGCAGCCATGGCTCCTGCAGCAGCATTGACCGTATTACAGAATTTTGAGGATCTGAATGTGGATGAAACATTCTATGACAGAATTATCACAGGAGATCTTGGGAGAACAGGCGGCACGATTTTCTGCCAGATGATGCGTGAAAAGGGATATGAGATCAAAGACCGCTACATGGACTGTGGGATTGAGATCTTCGATGGCAGTGATCAGGATACCCATTCTGGAGGAAGCGGCTGTGGCTGTTCTGCCGTTACGTTATGTGCCATGATTCTCCCTAAACTGCAGTCGGGTCAGTGGAAACGGGTGCTTTTTTTGCCAACAGGAGCGTTGTTATCCAATATCAGCTTCAATGAGGGTCAGACGATCCCGGGCATTGCCCATGCAGTAATTCTGGAATCTCCCAAAGTCTGACAGACAAGGTGGTATCTGAAAAATGGTGGATACATGAATGTTGAAAGGAAGAGAAAAACGATGGACTATATCAAAGCGTTTCTTATAGGAGGCATGATCTGCGCCTTGGCACAGGTCCTCTTAGACCGCACCAGGCTGATGCCGGGCCGTGTCATGGTTCTCCTGGTTGTCAGTGGCTGTATTCTGGGATTTGCCGGTGTTTATGAGCCGTTTGCCAGATGGGCAGGAGCAGGAGCGTCAGTTCCTCTTCTGGGATTTGGCAATACTCTGTGGAAAGGTGTAAAAGAAGGGATTGAAAAAGAAGGATTATTGGGGATCTTCAAGGGTGGTCTCATCGCCAGCTCCGCCGGAATCTGTGGCGCCCTGGTGTTTGGCTATCTGTCATCCCTGGTGTTCCAACCGAAGCTGAAAGAATAAGAGCTGCTGTTTGCGCAATGCGCGGACAGTAACGAATAAGATAGGGCCGTATCTGTTAAGCGTGAAATCGCTTAAACGGATACGGCCCTTTCAAATATTATATAGAAAGTATAACAAGCTGAGGTTGTTTCGCTGCCAGCTTAGTCGCTGAATCCTGGTCCTAGATTCTCAGGGACGGTCGGAACCGTTGGCGGTGCGTCCGGTACCGTAATATATCCTGGACCATAAGGTACCGTTGGTGAAGTGGCATCGTTATCGGATGGAAGGACTGTAGAAGTACTTCCGTGAATAGGGCAGTAACCAGGAATTGCAAAGTAGCTGTCGTCGGTTTCTCCCGTTTCACCGGCTGGAAGCGTGATACATACGCGGGATATTTTTTCAGGACAGAATTCCGTTGGAAGCATACCAGATTCTGCACATACGGTTACAGTGGTGTGTACGTTGCAGGATTCCGTTGGAACCGTTCCTTTGGCAAAATACTCTGTATAAATGGCATTGCCTCTTGGGTCATGATCACAGACGCCTGGGATTGCCAGTTTACCGGATTTGCGGCAGATGGAAGCAGTCTCCACACTGTCTGGAACTGTAAATCCAGGATCAGACATTCCCTCGTGGACTCTGGTCATGATCTTGCGCCAGATATCTTTATGATACGAAGTACCCTCTGTGTGGGAACTGAGTTTCTGGTTCAGGTCGTATCCGGACCAGATACCTGCTGTATAGTAAGGCGTGAATCCTACAAACCAGATATCGTTGTTGCCGGTGGTAGTACCACTCTTGCCGGCGCAGGACATATTCTCCAATTTGGCGCGGGTACTGGTGGAACCAGGGCCGGCGCCTGGTCTTGCGAACTTCCGGTTGCCGATCATGGAATCCTTCAGGGCGTCAGTCAGAAGGAATGCAGTAGAATCCTTTAATACCCGTCTGGTCTCTGGTTCGTTGTTGATCAGCACTTTGCCGTTGCGGTCTATAATCTTGGTGAAAAAGATCGGCTCGGTATACATACCCTGGTTGGCGATGGTAGCAAAAGCTGACGTCAGTTCCAGGTTGGTTACACCTTCGGTCAGGCCACCAAGGGCGGTAGCAGCGTTATAATCACTGGAGGTCAGAGTCGTGATTCCAAAATTCTTCGCATATTCCACACCAAGCTGAGGGGTAACCGTCTCCATCATGCATCGTACCGCCACAATGTTCATGGAGTAAATAATACCATCGCGGATGCTGGAATAACCCTGATATCCGCCAGAATACCAGTTGCGGAAAGTTTTTGTGCCAACCGTATATGGCGCATCATAGTAGACAGAACCAAGGGTTGCGCCACAGGTATCCAGTGCCGGGGCAAAGGAAGAAATCACCTTGAAGGTAGAACCGGGCTGTCTTGGCACGTTGGTAGCACGGTTTAAAGTCAGGTTTGCTGTTTTTGCACCGCGGCCGCCGCTGATGGCTTTCACCTCTCCGGTAGCCTGATCCATCAGGACAAAGGAAATCTGCGGCTGCAGTGTTACCGTGATGCTTTCACCGATTACTTCATCTGTATCCTTTTTGACATAATTCTTGAAATTCTCTGCATCGCCACGAGCCTCTTCTTCGCTGTTATACAGGGCGTCAAAATCGGTCTCCTGTAAAATATCCTTATGCCATGCCTTGATATTATTCTGTGAAAAATGTTCCTTGGTACCGTCTGCATGCTGCAGGGAGAGCCGGTATTCGATGGAGTAGCGGACTACATTATAGTTGTCCGGATTGTTGATCTCTTCGTCCACGATAGCCTGTAATTTCGGGTCCTGGGTAGTATAGATCTGCAGGCCGCCGCTGTATAACAGGTTGTGGGCCTGGGTCTCAGAATAGCCTAATTTTTCCATCAGGGCAGTTTTTACCTGAGAGGTGAGCTCGTCCGTAAAATAGCTGTACGGGGTGGAGTTTTCCTTCGTGATGGAATCCACGATCTGGATCCGGTCGTAGACATTATCCGCTAAGGCCTCTTCCTGCTGATCCTTGGAGATATAACCCTGTTCAAACATATACTGCAGGATCACACGCCGCTTCTCCTCGTTGCGTTCCCGTCCGGAAATAGGATTTAAACGGGACGGGTTCTGGGTGATACCGGCGATAACGGTACATTCTGAGAGTGTTAAATCAGAAACCTCTTTGCCAAAATACCGTCTTGCGGCCACCTTGACGCCGAGGGTGTTATTTCCTAAATTAATGGTGTTTAAATAGTTGGTCAGGACCAGTTCCTTGCTCATGGTCTTGGACAGCTTGACGGCCAGGTACTGTTCCTGCAGCTTTCGTTCTACGGTCTCACCGAAGCTTTTCTCCCGGCCACCGCCAAATACATTATTCTTGATCAGCTGCTGGGTGATGGTACTTCCGCCGCCTGCGGAGGAGTCTCCGGTGATGACGCCTTTGATCATACGGGCGATGGAACGGAGGTCGATACCGTTATGAGTCCAGAAACGGGAGTCTTCGATGGCAACGAAAGCATTGATCAGATCCTTGGGAAGCTCATCAAATGTGGCCGGATCACGGTTGGAACCTGCGGTTACTAAAGTGTCGGTTAAATTGCCTTCCCGGTCATATACGGTAGTGGCAAAGCCCTGGGGAACAATGCTGTCGATGTTGATCTCAGGGGAACTGTCTATGATGCCTTTATACATGCCAACGCCTATGCTGACTCCGACCACTGCCAGTATAAAGAAGATCAGAAGCAGCGTTCTGGTAAAGCCAAGAAAAAAGCGGTTGGCAATTTTCCGTTTTTTGGAAGAGGCATCTCTTAATTTTTTTTCTGTCGCGTCTTTTCCGTAGTTCATGTAGGAAAACCTCCTTTATCGGTTCATTATAACAAATGTTGGTTTATAATTCAAGAAATAGATACAGGCTGTACGGTTTCTGCGTTGCGAATTTCTCTGTTTTGTATTATTATGATTCATGAGAAGTAATGCTATGAGGAGAAAAACAAATGAGCGATCATTATAAAATCCTGTGGGAGGGTGGACAGGGAGAACTGGTAGAGAAAAAATCCCGTTTTATCGCCACCACAGAGCCGGTAGAAACCGAGGAGGAGGCTCTGGCTTTTATCGAGCGGACGCGGAAGAAGTACTGGGATGCCAGACACAACTGCTTTGCCTATTGCATCGGTGACAAAAACCAGCTTCAGCGGTGCAGTGACGATGGAGAACCAAGCCAGACAGCGGGACGGCCTATGCTGGATGTGCTTCTGGGAGCAGAAGTCCACAACATCTGCGTGGTGGTCACCCGGTATTTTGGCGGTACCTTGTTAGGCACCGGCGGATTGGTACGTGCCTATTCCGGTGCTGTCCAGGAAGGTCTTTCGAACAGTACCATTGTGGAGAAGTGCCTTGGCCGCCAGTTAGATATAACCACCGATTATACCGGCATCGGAAAGATCCAGTACATTTTAGCCCAGAACCAGATCATCACCCTGGATACCCAGTATACTGACAAAGTACAGGTATCTGCCATGGTTCCACAGGAAAAGCTGGACAGCATCGTGGCAGAGATCACGGAGGGAACCAGTGGAAGGGCAGAGCTTCTGGAGGGAGATCCGGTTTATTATGGACTGTTAGATGGGGAAATTGTGGTTTTTTAGAAATGCATAAGAATTTTGGGTTGCATTCTGTAAATGATGATGTTATATTTAATTATTGTTTTTATTTCCCATTGTTGAACCAGTAAAGAGTAAGGAAGAGTAAACAGTTATGAAGATGAAGAGAGAAGATATCCGAAACGTTGCGATTATTGCCCATGTAGACCACGGTAAAACTACCCTGGTAGACCAGCTGCTGCGTCAGAGCGGTGTGTTCCGTGCCAACCAGGAAGTAGAAGAGCGCGTCATGGACTCCAACGATATTGAGAGAGAGCGTGGAATCACGATTCTGTCCAAGAATACAGCTGTATTTTATAAAGACACCAAGATCAACATCATCGATACTCCAGGACATGCAGACTTCGGCGGCGAAGTAGAGCGTGTATTAAAGATGGTAAATGGTGTTATCCTGGTAGTTGATGCATATGAGGGCGCTATGCCTCAGACGAAGTTCGTATTAAGAAAAGCACTGGAGCTGGATCTGGCAGTGGTTGTCCTGATCAATAAGATCGACCGTCCGGAGGCAAGACCAGAGGAAGTTATCGATGAGATCTTAGAGTTGTTGATGGATCTGGATGCTTCCGAGGCGCAGTTAGACTGCCCATTCCTGTTCGCGTCTGCAAGAGATGGTTACGCAAAAGCGAACTTAGACGATCCAAACGTAGATATGGGTCCATTATTCCAGGCGATCATCGATCATATCCCGGCTCCGGAGGGAGATCCAGACGCAGGTACCCAGGTACTGATCAGTACCATTGACTACAATGAGTATGTAGGCCGTATCGGTGTTGGTAAGGTAGATAATGGTGTGATCCGTGTGAACCAGGATTGTGCGCTGGTGAACCATCATGATCCAGATAAGATGCGCCGTGTAAAGATCGGTAAATTGTATGAGTTTGACGGTTTAAACCGTGTAGAGGTACAGGAAGCGAAGATCGGTTCCATCGTTGCTATTTCCGGTATCCCGGATCTGCACATTGGAGATACCTTGTGTTCCCCGGAGAATCCAGAGGCAATTCCATTCCAGAAGATCTCCGAGCCGACTATCGCCATGAACTTTATGGTCAACGACAGCCCGCTGGCTGGTCAGGAAGGTAAATTTATTACCTCCCGTCATTTGCGCGACAGACTGTTCCGTGAGTTAAATACTGATGTGAGTCTGCGTGTAGAGGAGACCGATTCCCCGGATTGCTTCAAGGTATCCGGCCGTGGTGAGCTGCATCTGTCTGTTCTGATCGAGAACATGCGCCGTGAGGGCTTTGAGTTTGCAGTCAGCAAGGCAGAGGTTCTGTATAAGTATAATGAGAGAAACCAGAAGTTAGAGCCTATGGAGTTAGCTTACATCGATGTTCCGGAGGAGTTTACCGGAGCCGTGATCCAGAAGCTGACCGGAAGAAAAGGTGAGCTTCAGGGTATGAGCCCGGCAAACGGCGGTTACACCAGACTGGAGTTCTCCATCCCGGCCAGAGGTCTGATCGGTTATCGTGGTGAGTTCATGACCGATACCAAGGGTAACGGTATCATGAATACCATTTTTGATGGCTATGCACCATACAAGGGCGATTTAAGCTACAGAAAGACCGGTTCTCTGATCGCTTACGAGTCTGGTGAGTCGATCACTTACGGTCTGTTCAGCGCCCAGGAGCGTGGTACTCTGTTTATTGGACCTGGCGTAAAGGTATATTCCGGTATGGTCGTCGGCCAGAACCCGAAGGCAGAGGATATCGAGATCAATGTCTGCAAGACCAAGAAGCTGACCAACACCCGTTCTTCCAGCGCTGATGAGGCATTAAAGCTGACTCCGCCTAAGATCATGAGCTTAGAGCAGGCACTGGATTTCATCGATACCGATGAGCTTCTTGAGGTGACTCCGGATAGCTTACGTATCCGTAAGAGAATCCTGGACCCAACCTTAAGAAAGAGAGCTTCTTTCAGAAAATAAACTTCAGAAAATAAACGATAGAGAATCAATGGAAAATGGAGCACAGATGGATTACACATGGTACCCGGTCTATGACCGGATCGTCAGCCAGATTGATGAACTTCTGGCAAAGGAAAAGAATAGACAGGTTACGGTAGCCATCGATGGCATGTGCGGAAGCGGTAAAAGTACATTAGGTCAGGCGCTAAAAGACCATTACGGCTGCAATCTGTTCCATATGGATGATTTTTATCTCCGTATGGAGCAGAGAACGCCGGAACGATATGCGGAGCCTGGCGGCAATGTGGACTATGAGCGGTTCCAGGCAGAGGTGTTGAAGCAGCTGGAGAACAAAGACGGTTTTTCTTATCAGTTGTTCAGCTGTGCCACATTTTCCCTGAGCGATTTTGTGGCAGTGTCCTGGAACAGACTGAATATCGTGGAAGGCTCCTATAGCCAGAATCCGTATTTTGGGGATAGTTATGATCTGAGACTGTTCTGCAGGATCGGAACAGAAGAACAGCTGCAGCGGATTCTGAGGCGAAACGGTCCGGAAAAGCTTCAGATGTTCAGGGAACGTTGGATTCCTATGGAAAATAAGTACTTTGAAGCATTTGAAATTGAAAAGAAAAGTATGGTGATCGACTGCACCGGATTTTCCCGGTGATAAGCGGCGGATGTTCCGCAAGTACGGTGATTACCTGAAAAAAGAAAAAAGGTGGGTTCCTGCTTAAGAAAGCATGGAATCCACCTTTTCGCATACCAGCCGGATGTATTCACCGAGACCGGCCTCCTGGCATCCAACTACATAATGGTTGCAGCGGTTTACCGGAATCAGGATTTTAAATGCATGACTGTCGCCGATGGCAGTGGCGATGGCCGGAGTGATCTCCCCTAATAAGGAGTTGGCCATGACGATACCGATAGGACCGATGATGATGTCAGAGTTTTGAGCATTGACAATACATGGATTTTCTCCGGTTGCACCGAAATCTGCGCCAGCTTTCATCATGGAGGTGGTTGCAGCGCTATTGGTGCCGATGGCATAAAGCTGCAGCTCCGGATGACGTTTCTTTAATTGTTCGATCACGGCTTTGCCCATTTTTCCACCCTGACCGTCAATAATGGTAATTTTCATAAATATTTCCCCCTCTGATATCGGATTGCTCTGCACTACGTGCTTCCACAATACTCAAAACATTGTATCGTGAAAATAGAATATGGTCAAGAAAAAAGACAGAGAGCAGTTACTGTACACGGGTAGGCATTTTCTGAACTGAAAATGCCGTATGATACAGTGGTGGTATTTACAAGCGTTGGTGATTTCTGTTATACTAACGAGAGTATGAAAGGAAGAATTGTGGCAGATTGCATAAAAACAGGGGGAAGATAGATCATGTATAAGATTCTGATCGTTGATGATGAAATTATGATCCGCAGCGGACTCAGCAAGATCATCCGCTGGAATGAGATCGGCTTTGAACTGGTTGGCGCTGTGGGGAGCGCTGGGGAGGCATTGAAGATGATTGCACAGATACCGGTCGATGCGATCCTCACAGATATTAATATGCCGGATATGACAGGGTTAGAGCTGATCCGGCGCGCGAGAAAGGAACTCCCGCGAGTGAAAGCTGTGATCATCAGTGGATACAGTGAATTTGAATATGCAAGAGAGGCAATCGAGCTGAAGGTGGAGAACTATATATTAAAGCCGTTAGACCCACAGAAGATCACCGAGACTTTTAAAAAGATCCGGGAAAAACTGGATGAGGAGAGCTACACGGAACGTCAGAACCAGTTTATCCAGTCGGAGTACGAGATGCGCAAGGGAGGAAGCCCGGAGAACAAGGGCTGTGAGGATGAGAAGCAGGCAGAGCTGATCCGGATACTGGAAGAGGGAAAATATAAGGAGATGGAAACGTTTGTAGAACGGTGGTTTGTATCCTTTCGGGGAGAAAACGGGATGGAGATCCGGGATTACTGCTACAGGACGCTTCGCAATGCAGCCTTCTATTTTCACATTGAGACGCCTCCGCTGTTTAAAATCTACCGCATTCCGCTGGAGGAGAGTGAAGATCCGGAAAGACTGCAGCAGGTATTCCAGGAGGACCTGCAGCTTTTAGCGACCTGCTTAAAGGACAATTCTGAATCACTCTCTGTCCTGGTCAGCAGCAAGGCCAAGCTCTATATCGATGAAAATTACCAGAATAAGAACCTGTCACTCCGGGATGCGGCGGATAAACTGAACGTGAGCTATGGTTATCTATCGACAGCCTTTGCCAGGACATATGGGGAAAATTTTAAATCCTATCTCGTGTCCGTCCGTATGGAGAAGGCGAGAAAACTTCTGATGGAACGCAGATATAAGATCTATGAGATCGCAGATATGACTGGTTACGCCAGTTCACGGTATTTTACCGATGCGTTTAAAAAAAGGTATGGGATTTCTCCTGGAGATTATGTGCTGCGGATGAATGGAGAAGGTGGGTTCTGATATGAAAAAAGAAATGACATTGAAAGCCCGGTTCATTCTCACTTCCTACTGTTCCGTCGTGATCTCCATCATGCTGATCGGGATTGTCAGCTACTGCCTCTTAGGAAGCATGTCGAAAAAGTTTGTGCTGCAGACCAGCGAGGAAGCTGTCAGGCAGAAAAATGAAGATATCCAGACCAAGCTGGATGGAATCGAAGTGACACTCCGGGACATCATCTACAACTCAGAATTACAGCAGACCCTGACAGACTATCAGGGTGCAGATCCGTATTCGAGGAGAATGGCGGTCAACAACAGCATCGCGCGTGCGTCGAACTCCTTATATATGCTGGATAACATTGCAGTATTTACAAAGAGCGGACAGATGATCGGGAGCATGTACGAATTTAATGGGACGAAGAAGGCAGAGGATTACAGCTGGTATGATAAGATGAAGGCCTCAAACGGAGAGACCATCTGGCTGGATCAGACCATCCGCCGTTCAAAGGATAACTACGGATCCCATATGGAGATCTCAGCAGTGAAAAAGATCCGTGCTCTCTCTGGAAAGTATGGCGCACGTATGGGAGAGGAGTTAGGCTGTGTTTATTTTTCTGTAAATTTGGATGCTCTGCTGAAATTTGAACAGGACTATGGTGGCAATGAAGAACGGCAGATGCTCGTGACAGCTGGAAATGGGATGATCCTTGGCGGAACAGAGATCGATAAGAACGGAACAGAATTCCCGGTTGAGCTGTTGACGGAAACAAAGAACCACACGTATGTCCGCTACGGACAGGAAAAGGAACTCCTGATCTACGATCCGGTGGGGCAGAACATCGACTGGTACACGATCTGTCTGGTACCGAGAAGAGCTGTGCTGAAGAATTTCTACCTTGCGATCATGGTGTGCTTCACACTATCCGTCTTTTTACTGGTGGCGCTGCTTTTATTCTCCATCCACAATGCAGAGCTGATCAGCCGCCCGGTGAGGAGCCTGGAGGAGCAGTGCAAGCTAGTGGCCAATGGTACCTTTGATATTGGAGAAGAGAGGAGCGGCATCCGTGAGATCGACGGGCTGTTTGCGCATTTCCGTGAGATGGCAGGACAGTTGGATCACCTGATCCATGAGGTGTATGAGACGAGGATCGAGGAGCAGAATCTGATTGCAGAATCCAGGGAAGCACAGCTTCAGGCGCTGCAGATGCAGATCAATCCGCATTTTCTATACAACACGCTGGATTCCATCAACTGGATGGCATTGATGGCAGGGGCGGATGAGGTATCGAAGATGGTTCTGGCGCTGGGGCATCTTTTCAGAAGCAACATGAACACCTCCGGGATCTACACGAAGGTCAGTGATGCGGTGGAGAACGTAAAGCTTTACATGTATCTGCAGCAGGTGCGCTTCGAAGGCGGACTTGCCTATCAGGTGGAGATGGAGGAAGAGGTGCAAAATGCCATGATCCTCAAAAACCTGATCCAGCCGCTGGTGGAGAATTCGATCAAGCACGGTATGCAGACTGGTCACGCCGGAGGGGAGATCCGTATTTCCATCAAAAAAGTGGAAGAGCATCTGCAGGTGGAGGTCGGTGATAATGGAAAAGGAATCGAAGAAACAGAATTAGAAAAGCTGAAACGGCAGTGGCAGGAGATTTCCAAGGATGAAAAAGAAGAGCGTCGCGCTGCCGGTAAAGTGGGAATCCATAATATCATGAGAAGATTATGGCTTTGCTATGGCAGTGAGGCATCCTTTGATATAAGCAGTACTTATGAAAAAGGCACGCAAATGATTATAAGTTTTCCATTGGAGTACCGAATTATACAGAAAAATTCTGATGCGATAAAAGAATCTGATGAAATAAGAAACTTTTAACCTTGTTCCTTCTAAAGAAAGATGTGATAATATACATACAGCAACCGCAAAAAGAGTACATCATTGTTAAAAATGTATTCTTTAGAACAATTAATAAGTTCATATCTAGGAGGAAGAAACGTATGAAAAAATCACTCGCTTTTCTGATGTGCCTGTCCGCAGCAGGCATGCTGACTGCATGTGGAGGAAAAACAGACACTGCACAGACAACCGCAGGAAGCACACAGGCACCAGCTGCAGGTGAGACAACCGCAGAGGCAAAAGCAGAAACCAAGGGCGATCCAGTTGTGATCAACTACTATGACTGGGATATCCCGGATCAGAAATTCATCGATGATTTTAATGCGGCAAACCCGGACATCCAGGTTGTAGCACACAGCATCCCTGCAAATGGTGAGCGTCTGACCAAGCTGGATATTCTTGCTATGAGCGGAAGCGACATGGACGTTATGCCGATCTCTGATGGTGATCAGTTCACACGTTTTGAATCCGGAATGTTAGCATCTCTGGATGACTTTATCGCAAAAGATGGCATTGATATGGAGAAATCCTTTGGCAAATATGCGATCTGGGGTCAGTACGATGGCAAGTATTATGGAATTCCATTCCGTGCAACTCAGAGTGTTGTTTACTATAATAAAGATATGTTTGATCAGGCCGGAGTTGAGTATCCAAGCGATGACTGGACACTGGACGAGTATGTTGAGACAGCAAGAAAGATGGCTGAGTGGGGCAAAGACCAGGGAATCTACGGAACCTATACCCACACCTACGCAAACGAGTGGGCAACCATCGCGGCTCAGAAGGGCGAGTGGTATACCGAGGATGGCAAGTGCAACATCAAAGATCCGGCATGGCAGAAAGCTCTTGAGACCCGTAAGATGTTAGATGATGAAGGAATCCAGATGCCTTACGGACAGATCGTAGCTGCAAAGGCAGCTATCAACAGCTCCTTCTTAGGCGGTAAGGAAGCTATGGTAACCGCCGGAAGCTGGTTAGTAAGAGATATGAAGAACAAAGAGAAATTCCCATTCGATTTCAAGGTAGGCGTTGCTTATATGCCTAGATTTGATGAAACGGTAGAGGGATTACGCAGCAACTATTCCTGTTCTGTACTTGGTATTCCGGAAAACTCCAAGCACAAAGAAGAGGCATGGCGCTTCATCCGTTACTATGTAGAGAACGCATCTGATTACATTGCAGCATCCGGTAACCTGCCAACTTATCTGCCGGCATATAACGATGAGATGGTAAATATCTACTGCGAGGGCTCTGGTCTTGATGTTTCCTATGCACAGAAATTCTTCAATGAAGATGTTCAGCTGACCACCAACAAGATCATTGGAAACAAGGGCGCTGAGTATATGCAGATCGGAAAAGAGGAGATCGGAATGTACTTCAACGGAGAGAAATCTCTTGAGGATACATTAGACAGCATTGAAACACGTGTGAATGAAGCTCTTGGCAAGTAAAAATTCGTAAGAGCCTTGCAGACAACGATAAAATAATAGAGAGGAAGCAGGAAGACGGCTATGAAATCGAAACACAGGCTGAACAGGATGGAGTTGAGAGAGGAACGGGCCGCTTACGGCTTCCTCTTTATCAGCTTAATAGGAACCGTTACTTTTATTCTGGTACCGATCATTATGTCCATGTTTTTGGGATTTACAACCTGGAATCCAATGAAAGGACTTGCAGGTGTTGAATTTGTCGGTCTGGACAACTTTAAGACCATGTTAAAGGATGAACGAGTGCTTGCGGCAGTACGCAACAACCTGGTTTATTCCTTATCTTATGTGCCATTGACCATCTCCATCGCACTGGTGCTGGCGGCACTGCTGAACAAATTTGTGTTTTTTAAAGTTCCGATCCGTATGATGACCTTTATGCCTTATATTTCATCGCTGGTATCGGTAGCGACCGTATGGATGGTACTGTTATACCCGGACAAAGGACCGATCAACTCCATTTTGAGCAATGTATTCCATGTGGCAAACCCGCCGCAGTGGTTCATCAGCTCCAAGTGGGCGTTAAAGGGAATTATTATGATGTCGGTATGGCATGATGTCGGATACTATTGTATCATTCTTCTTGCCAATATGCAGGGCCTGTCCGCTGAGGTTTATGAATCTGCGGCAGTGGATGGTGCAAACTCGATCCAGACATTTTTCAGGATCACCGTTCCGATGCTGACATCCAGCATTTTCTTCTGTATCACACTGGCGACGATCAATTCCTTTAAGATCTTCGATCAGGTCAACATCATTACAGAGGGTGGACCGGGATTCTCAACCACCGTACTGGTACAGGCGATCTACTACTACGCATTCAGGGAGTATAAGATCGGCTATGCAGCAGCAGTGGCGCTGGTATTGTTCCTGATCATATTTGCATTTTCTACGGTGCTTCAGAAGCTGGAAGAAAAATTTACTTATTAGAAGGAGGAAGAAAGTATGGGGTATCAGAAAAAACGCCTGGCAATGCGTGTGATCACAACGATCGTTGTGGGTCTATTTGCCCTTCTGTTTATATTTCCGTTCCTCTGGATGTTATCTACCTCCTTTAAGTACGAGATTGATGTTATGGAGTTTCCGGTACATCTGATTCCGCAGAGATGGAATTTCCAGAATTATGTGACGGTATTTACAAAAAGTGATTTTCCTGGTTATTATTTGAATTCAATTAAGGTAACCTCACTTACGATCATTGGTGAATTGTGTATTACCACAATGGCAGCCTATGCATTTGCGAGACTTCGTTTCCGTGGAAAGAAGTTCTTATATGTGCTGTATCTGTCAACGATGATGGTACCTGGACAGGTGCTCCTTCTTCCGAAGTACATCTATTTCCAGAACCTTCATATCACAAACACGCATCTGGCCCTGATCATGCCTGGACTCTTCTCCGTATTTGGAGTACTTCTGATGCGCCAGGTATTCATGCAGATCCCGTTTGAGTATACAGAGGCAGCGTATCTGGATGGTGCATCCCATCCGACGATCTTTTTGAAACTGATCCTGCCACTCGCAAAGCCGGGTCTTATGACAGCGCTTCTTCTGGCTTTTAGCTGGAGCTGGAACGATTACATCAATCCGCTGGTATTCTTATCCAACGATAAACTGTTTACACTTACTGTTGGTCTGCAGCGTTTCCAGGAGGATGCTTCCACCAACTATGCACTGATCATGGCGGGGGCGACAGTTTCTTTGATCCCATTGATCGTATTGTTTTTATTTACTCAGAAATATTTCATCGAGAGCTTTGCTTCAGCAGGAGTAAAGGGTTAAAGAAAGGAGAACAGATATGGAAAATGTACGCTATGGCGTGATCGGAATCGGTAATATGGGAACCAGTCATTCTGGCTGGCTGGCAGGAGGGAAAATTCCCGGAGCTACCCTGACTGCTGTCTGTGATATTGACGAGAAGAGAAGAGCATGGGCAAAGGAAAATCTGCCGGAGGTGGCAGTTTTCGAGGATTACAAAGAACTCTTGGACAGCAAATTGGTGGATGCAGTGATCATCGCGGTTCCACATTATCTGCATCCGGAGATGGCGATCGAGGCCTTAAAGAGAAATATCAACACCATGGTTGAGAAACCGGCCGGTGTTTATGCTTCCCAGATCCGTGAGATGAACGCAGAGGCAGAAAAGCATCCAGATGTGAAATTTGCCATGATGTTCAACCAGAGAACCAATCCTTTGTATCAGAAGGTAAAAGAGATCTTAGATGCAGGAACCATCGGAGAGCTGCGCCGTGTGACCTGGATCATCACAAGCTGGTGGAGAACCCAGAAATACTATGATTCCAGCGCGTGGAGAGCAACCTGGGCAGGCGAAGGCGGCGGTGTCTTAGTAAACCAGGCGCCTCATCAGCTGGATCTGCTGCAGTGGCTGTGCGGTATGCCATCCCTGATGGAAGCACATTTAAAATACGGTTCCCACCGTGATATCACCGTAGAGGATGATGTGACTGCATACTTCGAGTATCCAAACGGCGCAACCGGAACCTTTATCACCTGTACTCACGATGCACTTGGAACAGACCGCTTAGAGATCCACGGTGACAATGGCAAGATCATCATCACAGACAGCAAGTGCGTGACTGTGAAGAAGATGGATAAGCCTGAGGATGTATGGAATCACGAGCTTGACTTCCGCCAGATGCTTGCACTGGTCAAAGGCCAGACTCAGCAGAAACTCTACACCGAAGAGACCTTCGAGTGCCCGGAGAACTGGGATCAGCAGCACATCGATGTTCTGATCAACTTTACTAATGCGATTGCAAAGGGCGAGGAACTGATCGCACCTGGCGCAGAGGGCATCAAGGCAGTTGAGATCGCCAATGCAATGTTCCTGTCTGACTGGCTTGGCCATGCTGTGACGATCCCGGTAGACGATGAGCTGTTCTACGCGAAGCTGCAGGAGAAGGTTCAGGAAGAGAAAAACCGTAAATAATCATACTGTACACGATAGAAAAGGAGCTTAATATCATGAGCGAAGCAAAGAAGGGTTCCCCGAAGATTGCCCTGAACATGTCGATGGTCAAGACGATCATGTGGGACAAGGGACCGGATTATACATTTGAGAGAGTAAAAGCAGCAGGACTTTCCTATTTTGAACTGTCACAGGTGGATATGACCGATGAATTCATCGATCAGGTATTAGAGGCATCTGCAAAGCACGGTGTTGCCGTAATGTCCACAAGCTTAAACTACAAGCCTCTGTTTGGACCAAATGCCAAGGGCTTTGATATTGAGAAGGATTTGGACCGGATCATCGAAGCAAACAAACGCCTCGGTGTAACCTATGTCAGAGATTCTCTGATCCCAAGCATCTGTATCCACAACGAAGAAGGATACTATAAGGCTGCTGAGGATTTAAATCACTATGGCAAGCTCTTAAAGGAGAATGGACTGAAATTATATTATCATAACCATCACTTTGAGTTTGAAAAATTCCATGGCAAAACCGGATTTGAGCTGCTGGTAGAGAACACCGATCCGGAGCTGGTTGGTTTTGAGATCGATGTGCACTGGATCCAGCGTGCAGGACAGGATCCGGTTACCTGGATCAAACGTCTGGCAGGCAGAGAGGATCTGGTCCATCTGAAGGATTACCGGATCTATTTCCCGGATGGACAGCCGACACCGGAGATCTTCCACAAGGAGCAGTGCATCCAGTTCGCTGAGATCGGAGAAGGAAACCTGGATATGAAATCTATCATCGAGGCTTCCGTCGAGGGTGGGGCGATCTACCTGCCGATCGAGCAGGATCAGTGCTACGGAAGAGACCCGTTTGACTGCATCCGCACCAGTGTCAAGAACATCTGCGATATGGGCTTTGAAAAATATCTGTAGAAAGTGCTTGCATTTACCAATAACAGGTGTTATACTAGACATGATAACGAGATACAATGACTGATAAGGAGTGGGCGAAAGTCCACTCTTTCGTTTTGGTTAGCGAAACAAATCAGGGAAAGGTGGTGAAGACCATGACAAAAAGAGAAATGTATGAGGCAAAAACAGAAGAATTTCTGCAGCCGATAGTGGATGAGCATGGATTCGAGCTGGTTGACGTGGAGTATGTGAAGGAAGGCAGCAACTGGTATCTGCGTGCTTACATTGATAAGGAGGGCGGAATCGCAGTGGATGACTGTGAGGTGATCAGCCGTATTTTGAGCGATTGGCTGGATAAGACCGACTTTATCGAGGACAGCTACATTTTAGAGGTAAGTTCTCCAGGACTGGGACGTCCGTTAAAGAAGGAGAAGGATTTTGCCCGCAGCATTGGAAAAGAAGTGGATATCCGCCTTTACCGTGCCCGCGATAAGCAGAAAGATTTTACCGGAATTTTAACAGAGTATGACAAAGACTCTGTTACGATTGAAACAGAAGACGAAACCAGACTGACGTTTGAGAGAGCGGACATCGCCCTGATCCGTCTGGCCTTTGATTTTTAAAGCTTGAGAATAATTGTTGGAGGATAAAACAATGAATAAGGAACTGATAGAGGCACTGGAAATTCTGGAAAAAGAGAAGAATATCAGCAAAGCCACTATGTTAGAAGCAATCGAAAACTCCCTTCTGACCGCATGTAAGAATCATTTTGGTAAAGCAGATAATGTAAAAGTCAACATCAATCCGACGACCGGTGATTTTGCAGTGCTGGCATCCAAAGAGGTTGTGGAGGAGGTAGAGGATCCGCTGACCCAGATCAGTCTGGCAGAAGCAAAGATGATCGCTCCGAAGTATAATCTGGGCGATGTTGTCCAGATCCCGATCGAGTCCAAATCCTTTGGCCGTATCGCAACCCAGAACGCGAAGAACGTTATTTTACAGAAGATTCGTGAGGAAGAAAGAAAAGTTCTGTATAATGACTGGTATGCGATGGAGAAAGACATCGTTCAGGGCGTGGTTCAGCGTTATGTTGGAAGAAATGTCAGCCTGAACTTAGGTAAGGTAGATGCGATCTTAAGCGAGCAGGAGCAGGTAAAGGGTGAGGTGTTCCAGCCGACTGAGCGTGTAAAAGTATACGTTCTGGAAGTGAAGGATACTCCAAAGGGACCTCGTATCTCCGTATCCAGAACTCATCCAGATCTGGTGAAACGTCTGTTTGAGTTAGAGGTTGCAGAAGTAAAGGACGGAACTGTTGAGATCAAATCCATTGCCCGTGAGGCAGGTTCCAGAACCAAAATCGCAGTAAAATCTAACGATCCGAACGTAGATCCAGTAGGAGCATGCGTTGGTATCAACGGCGCCCGAGTGAACTCCATTGTCAGCGAGTTAAGAGGCGAGAAGATCGATATCATCAACTGGGATGATAACCCGGCATATCTGATTGAGAACGCCTTAAGTCCTGCAAAAGTCATCTGTGTAGTTGCAGATGAGGATGCAAAAGAAGCACAGGTAATCGTTCCGGATTATCAGTTATCCCTTGCCATTGGTAAGGAAGGCCAGAATGCAAGACTGGCTGCAAAGCTGACCGGATATAAGATCGATATCAAGAGTGAGACACAGGCAAGAGAGATGGGCCTGTTTGAAGAGATGGATCTGGATAACCAGATGGCTGATACCAGCTACGAGGGTTATCAGGAAGAACCTCAGAACAACTACCATGACGGATATGAGGATTACCAGGAAGAGAACAAACCAGAATAACGAAACGAATTGGGAGTGATGATCGGTGAGTACAAAAAAAGTTCCGCTTCGTCAGTGTATCGGCTGCGGTGAAATGAAAAGCAAAAAAGAGATGATTCGTATTCTGAGAACAGAGTCAGAGGGCTTTGTGGTAGATGCCACAGGAAGAAAAAATGGCCGTGGCGCATACCTGTGTCCAAGTATGGAGTGTTTCAAAAAGGCAGTGAAGAACAAGGGCCTGGAGCGTTCCTTTAAGATGGCGGTTCCGAAAGAAGTTTACGAATCTTTGGAAAAGGAGATGGAACAGCTTGGAGAATAGACAGAAGGTATTGAATATGATCGGCCTTGCAACGAAGGCTGGAAAGACAGTCAGCGGAGAATTTTCTACAGAAAAGGCTGTTAAGACCGGAAAAGCATGGCTGGTGATCGTATCAGAAGAAGCATCGGACAATACCAGAAAAATGTTTACCAATATGTGTACTTACTATCATGTTCCTGTCTGTTTTTTTGGTAAGAAGGAAGAACTTGGACATTCTATGGGTAAGGAGTTTCGCGCTTCCTTAGCTATCACGGATGAAGGGTTCGCCAAAACGTTGGTAAAACAAATGAATGTAAACGGAGGTAGTAAGTATGAGAGTTAGTGAATTGGCAAAAGAGCTGGGCAAGTCCAGCAAAGAAGTATTAGATGTCCTGCAGAAACAGGGGTATGGCGAGAAAACTCATTCTTCCAACGTAAGTGATGAGCAGACTCAGGCCATAAAAAAAGCATTAGCTGCACCTGCAAAACCAGAGCATGCGCAGGGGTCCGCAGAGGCACCAAAGAAGAAGATTGCCGCTGTATATCGTCCACAGAATGCGCAGACCATGAAGAATCCAAGACCGCAGGCAGCTCCTGCACAGGCAGCAGCACCAGCAGCACCAGCAGCTCCTGCACAGGCAGCGCCAGCGGCAGAAACTAACCGGGAAAATGCAAGACCACAGGGTCAGCAGTCCCAGAACCAGGGCAGCTATCAGGGCAGCCGTGATAACCGTGACAATCGCCAGGGTGGTTTCCAGGGTAATCGAGATAACCGTCAGGGCGGCTATCAAGGCAACCGCGATAACCGTAACGGTCAGGGTGGCTATCAGGGTAACCGTGATAATCGTAATGGTCAGGGCGGCTATCAGGGTAACCGCGATAACCGCGGCGGTCAGGGCGGCTATCAGGGCAACCGTGATAACCGCAATGGTCAGGGCGGCTATCAGGGCAACCGCGATAACCGTAACGGCCAGGGCGGCTATCAGGGCAACCGTGACAATCGTAATGGTCAGGGCGGCTATCAGGGCAACCGTGATAACCGTAACGGTCAGGGTGGTTTCCAGGGCAACCGTGACAATCGTAACAGCCAGGGCGGCTATCAGGGTAACCGCGATAACCGTAACGGCCAGGGCGGTTTCCAGGGCAACCGTGACAACCGTAATGGTCAGGGTGGTTTCCAGGGCAATCGTGACAACCGCGGCGGTCAGGGTGGTTTCCAGGGCAACCGTGATAACCGCGGCGGTCAGGGCGGACGTTCCGGCCAGAGAGACAGCGCAAAGTCTTTCGATACCCCATTAGCAACCAAGCCACAGAGCAATCGTGCGAATAAGAACGCTTATAAGAACGATCGTTATGATAAGAAGAACATGACAGAGGACGGACCAAAGAACAAGGGCAAATCCGTTTCCAAGCATCCGTTCATCATGCCTCAGAAACCAGTAGAAGAGAAGGTAGAGGAGACCATCAAGGTTATTACCATTCCGGATGTATTGACCATCAAAGAGTTGGCGGAGAAGATGAAACTGCAGCCATCTGCCATTGTTAAGAAGTTATTCTTAAAAGGTCAGATCGTTACCTTAAACCAGGAGATCGACTACGAGCAGGCAGAAGAGATCGCTATGGAGTATGATGTTCTCTGTGAGAAAGAGGAAAAGGTCGATGTGATCGAGGAATTGCTGCGTGAGGATGAAGAGGATGAGAAAGATATGGTTTCCAGACCTCCGGTAGTCTGCGTTATGGGTCACGTTGACCATGGTAAGACCTCCCTTCTGGATGCCATCCGTAAAGCCAATGTCACTGCAAAAGAGGCAGGTGGTATCACCCAGCACATCGGTGCATACGTAGTAGAGATCAATGGACAGAAGATCACTTTCTTAGATACTCCGGGACATGAGGCATTTACCGCTATGCGTATGCGTGGTGCGCAGTCTACCGATATTGCAGTTCTGGTAGTCGCAGCAGATGATGGCGTGATGCCGCAGACCGTTGAGGCGATCAACCATGCAAAGGCAGCAGGCGTTGAGATTATTGTTGCTATCAACAAGATCGATAAGCCAAGTGCAAATATCGAACGTGTAAAACAGGAACTGGCAGAGTATGAGTTAGTGCCAGAGGATTGGGGCGGCAGTACCATTTTCGTTCCGGTATCTGCACATACCCATGAGGGTATTCCGGAGCTGTTGGAGATGATCATCCTGACAGCTGAGGTAAAGGAGCTGAAAGCCAATCCAAACCGTAACGCAAGAGGCCTGGTGATCGAGGCAGAGCTGGATAAGGGCAAAGGCCCGGTTGCAACCGTTCTGGTTCAGAAGGGTACTCTCCACGTAGGCGACAACATCGCCGTTGGCGCATGCTACGGTAAAGTACGTGCCATGATGGATGATAAGGGACGCCGCGTGAAAGAGGCAACTCCATCGACACCAGTTGAGATCCTGGGCTTAAACGGTGTGCCGAATGCCGGTGAGGTATTCGTAGTGACCGAGAACGAGAAAGAGGCAAGAAGCTTCGCAGATACCTTTATTTCTGAGAGCAAGAACAAGCTGCTGGAAGAGACGAAGGCAAAATTATCCCTGGATGATCTGTTTACCCAGATCAAGGCCGGTAATGTAAAAGAACTCCCGATCATCGTAAAAGCCGATGTTCAGGGTTCTGTAGAGGCAGTAAAGCAGAGCCTGACCAAGCTGTCTAATGAAGAGGTTATGGTCAAAGTGATCCATGGAGGCGTTGGCGCAATCAACGAGTCCGATGTTTCCTTAGCGTCTGCATCGAATGCCATCATCATCGGATTTAACGTAAGACCAGATGCAACTGCAAAATCCATTGCGGAACGTGAAAAAGTAGATATCAGACTGTATCGTGTCATTTACCAGGCAATCGAGGACGTAGAGGCTGCGATGAAGGGTATGCTGGATCCTGTATTTGAGGAGAAGGTGATTGGTCATGCCATCGTGCGTCAGTTATTCAAGGCTTCCGGCGTCGGAACCATCGCAGGTTCTTACGTTATGGACGGTAAGTTCCAGAGAGGCTGTTCTGTCCGTATTACCCGTGAGGGCGAGCAGATCTTTGAAGGTGCTTTGGCATCCCTGAAACGTTTCAAGGACGATGTGAAGGAAGTAGCGACCGGATATGAGTGCGGACTTGTATTTGAGAAGTTCAATGATGTCCAGGTAGACGATATGGTTGAGGCATATATGATGGTAGAGGTTCCTAGATAGGATTTAAGAGCCTCCACCAGAAAGGAATTCCATGCGTAAAAATAGTATTAAGAATACAAGAATTAATGCGGAGGTCCAGAGAGAGTTAAGCGAGATCATCCGTACCGAAGTAAAAGATCCACGACTGGCAGCAGCTATGGTGAGTGTGGTTTCTGTAGAGGTAACTCCAGACTTAAAGTACTGCAAGGCATATATCAGTGTCCTGGGCAGCGATGAGGCTGCTAAGGCAGTAGTAGAGGGCTTACGCAGCGCGGTAGGCTACATCCGTAAAGAACTGGCAAGAAGAGTGAATTTACGGAATACACCAGAGATCAAGTTTATCCTGGATCAGTCTATCGAGTATGGTGTGAATATGTCCAGACTGATCGATGATGTGACAAAAGATTTAAAAGATGATGGAGAATAAGTGATGATCTGGCCAGCCTGCCAAAATGCGGGCTGGCTATATGAGAATATAGGACCATTGCAAATCACAACAAAAGGAGGCGGCTTATGACAAAACTGGAAACGATGATAGACCAGGCCGGAAAAATCGTGATCTTAGGACACGTAAATCCGGATGGAGACTGTGTTGGCTCCTGCCTGGCCGTCTATAACTATATTAAAGAATGGGACAGTTCCAAGGCAGTTACCGTGCGTCTGGAACGTGCGCCTTCAAAATTCAGCTATTTGTCCGGCTTTGATGCTATTGAGACAGAAGCAGGAGAAGAAACTTATGATCTGTGCATTTGTTTAGACAGCAGCGATGAGGAGCGCTTAGGTGATTTTAAGTCTTGCTTTGATCGCTCTGCGAAAACGATCTGCATCGATCATCATATCACGAACCGCGGCTACGCCCAGGAAAATGTGATCGATGGTCATGCAAGCTCTGCCTGTGAAGTGGTTTATGGACAGCTGGATGAAAGCAGAATCAGTAAACGAGTAGCAGAATGCATTTATACCGGAATCATCCATGATACGGGCGTGTTCAAATACAGCAACACCTCCAGAAAGACCATGGAGATCGCCGGAAGAATGATGGAAAAAGGCATTGACTTTGGAACCATCATCGACGGCAGCTTTTATAAGAAGACATACATGCAGTCCCAGATCCTGGGAAGAGCGCTGCTGGAGAGTATTACATTTCTGGATGGCAGATGTATTTTCAGTGTGGTCCGGAAGAAAGATATGGATTTCTATGGCGTTGAAAAGAGCGATCTGGACGGCATCGTAGATCAGCTGCGGGTGATTGATGGAATTGAATGTGCCATTTTCTTATATGAAACCGGCATTCATCAGTTTAAAGTCAGTCTCCGTTCCAATTCCATCGTGGATGTCAGCAGAATCGCGGCTTATTTTGGCGGCGGTGGCCATGTGCGTGCGGCTGGCTGCACCATGTCCGGCAGTGTCCACGATGTGGTAAATAACCTGTCTGCCCATATTGCGGAACAGTTAGAGCGGGAGAAGGCCAATGCTTGATGGCGTATTAAACATTTATAAAGAAAAAGGATATACCTCCCATGATGTGGTAGCCAAGATGAGAGGCATCTTAAGACAGAAAAAGATCGGGCATACAGGCACCCTGGACCCGGATGCGGAGGGAGTTCTTCCTGTCTGTCTGGGGCAGGGAACCAGGCTGTGCGATATGCTGACAGATCACAGTAAGGTGTACCGGGCGGTATTGCTTTTGGGCATCGACACTGACACCCAGGACATCAGCGGGCAGGTCCTGGAGAAACGGCCAGTAGAAGAAAATCCAGAGAAGGTGCTGGAGGTGATCAAAAGCTTTATTGGCCCTTACGATCAGATCCCGCCGATGTATTCCGCTCTGAAGGTGGATGGAAAACGGCTGTATGAGCTGGCAAGGGCCGGTAAAACCGTGGAACGTCAGGCGAGACCGGTAGTGATCCATGATATCACTGTGGAATCCATGGAACTGCCTCGGGTGACCATGACGGTTTCCTGCTCCAAAGGCACCTATATTCGTACCCTGTGCCATGATATTGGTGAAAAACTGGGGTGTGGAGGCTGCATGGAGGCTCTGATGCGCACCAGAGTGGGAAGATTTGAACTGAAAGACAGTATTTCCTTAAAGAAACTGGAGAAAATCAGAGATGAAGAACGTCTCGGTGAGTATCTGGTCTCTGTTGAGGAGATGTTTCTGGATCAGCCAAAGGTCAGTGCGCTTCCGGAGGCAGACAGTCTGGTACATAATGGGAATCCTGTAAAGCCGGAGCTTGTGAAAGTGGAATGGGATCAGAGATATACCGATCAGCAGCTGTTTCGGATGTACGATAGTGACCAGCGGTTTCTGGGTGTGTACCGTTATGAAGAAGATCGGAAATGGCTGAAGCCATGGAAGATGTTCCTGGGAGGAAATTAACATGAAATGTTTCATTGGAACCATGGATTTCCAGATCCAGGAACCGACGATCGTTACGCTGGGCAAATTTGACGGCCGTCATAAAGGCCATCAGAAGCTGCTGGGGCGGATGCTGGAATTAAAAAAAGAGCATGGCTGGAAGACAGCAGTTTTTACCTTTGATACGATGCCGGCAGCCAGGATCCAGGGAAAACCCCAGAAGGTGATCACCACCAACCAGGAGCGCCGCAACAACATGGAAAGGATGGGCATCGACTATCTGGTGGAATGTCCATTCAGCAAAGAAGTGATCCATCTTCCTGCGGAGGTGTTTTTGACAGAGATCCTGCTGGGGAAAATGAATGCCAGGGCAATCGTGGTTGGTACGGACTGTGGGTTTGGCTATCAGAGAAGCGGAAATGCAGAATTATTAAAGAAACTTCAGCCGGTTTATGGTTATGAGCTGGATGTGATCGTAAAGGCCCAGGATGACCACCGGGATATCAGCAGTACCTATGTGAAAGAAGAACTGGATCTGGGCAATATCGAGAAAGCCAATGAACTGCTTGGCGAACCCTATTCCATCCATGGAACTGTGGTTCATGGCAACCACCTGGGCGGCCCGGTTCTGGGATTCCCAACGGTGAACATCATCCCGCCGGAGGAAAAGTACCTTCCGCCCTTTGGGGTTTATGTTTCCCGTGTGCGGATGGATGACCGTTATTACGGTGGAATTACCAATATAGGAAGAAAACCGACGGTAGGAAAAGAGAGTCCCATTGGGGTGGAAACCTTTCTGTTTGATGCAGAAGGCGATTTCTATGGAAAAAATATCGAAGTCCAGTTGCTGAATTTTGAACGTCCGGAACAGAAATTTCCGTCGCTTGATGACTTGAAAAAGCAATTAGAGTCCGATCAAAAATACGGGCGTTCCTATCTTGACAAACACCATGTCATATGATAAACTGTCTAAGTATGAGTTGACGCCGGAGCTCAGTTTCTGGAAACTCCAACCAGATACCTGGTTCACGGTAAGAATATTATTATATTAAGGAGGAAATCATCATGATTTCAAAGGAAAAGAAAGCAGCTATTATCGCAGAGTATGGTAGAAATGCAGGAGATACTGGTTCACCAGAGGTTCAGATTGCTATTCTGACTGCAAGAATCACAGAGTTAACTGAGCACTTAAAGACAAACCAGAAAGATCATCACTCCAGACGTGGTCTGTTAAAGATGGTAGGACAGAGACGTGGTCTGCTGGATTACTTAAAGAAAACTGACCTGGAAGGCTATCGTGCACTGATCGAGAAGTTAGGTATCAGAAAGTAATAAAAAGATTAGGGTGGAGATCAGTCTCCACCCTATTTTGTGTAAGCGAGAATTCTGATAGAATTTCCTCTTACGTAAAATAGGGCAGAAGATCAGTACCGAGACCGCTGAAAAGCATATCCGGGCGGGTGTGTTTTTCAGTAGTTTCGGCGGCTTCTGCCGGTTGTTATCGTCCCATAGGGCAAAAAGAAAAAGATAAAGAATAAAGAAGGAGAAAACACCATGTACAAAAGTTTTTCTATGGAACTTGCCGGAAGAACTCTGACTGTTGATGTGAACAGAGTGGCAAAGCAGGCTAATGGCGCTGCATTTATGCATTATGGCGATACCGTTGTATTATCTACTGCAACTGCATCGGATAAACCAAGAGACGGAATCGATTTCTTCCCGTTAAGCGTTGAATACGAGGAGAAGTTATATTCTGTAGGAAAGATCCCGGGCGGCTTTAATAAGAGAGAGGGCAAAGCATCTGAGAACGCGATTCTGACCTCCCGTGTCATCGACCGTCCGATGAGACCTCTGTTCCCGAAGGATTACCGCAACGATGTTACCTTAAACAACATGGTCATGAGCGTAGATCCAGAGTGCCGTCCAGAGTTAGTAGCCATGTTAGGCGCTGCGATCGCAACCTGCATTTCCGATATCCCATTTGACGGTCCATGCGCGATGACTCAGGTCGGCATGATCGATGGCGAGTTCATCATCAACCCAACTCAGGAGCAGTGGAAGAACGGTGACTTAAACCTGACTGTCGCTTCTACCAGAGAGAAAGTCATCATGATCGAGGCTGGCGCGAATGAGATCCCAGAGACGAAGATGATCGAGGCGATCTACAAGGCTCACGAAGTAAACCAGACCATCATCGAGTTCATCGACAAGATCGTTGCTGAGGTTGGCAAGCCAAAGCATGAGTATACAAGCTGTGCAGTTCCGGCTGAATTATTCGAGGAGATCAAGAAGATCGTTACTCCAGAAGAGATGGAAGAAGCAGTATTTACCGATGATAAGCAGACCCGTGAGGAGAATATCCGTGTCATCACCGAGAAACTGGAAGAGGCATTTGCAGAAAATGAAGAGTGGCTTGCGATCTTAGGTGAGGCCGTTTACCAGTATCAGAAGAAGACTGTCCGTAAGATGATCTTAAAAGACCACAAACGTCCAGATGGCCGTCAGATCACCCAGATCCGTCCTCTGTCAGCAGAGATCGATCTGATCCCTAGAGTTCATGGCTCCGCAATGTTCACCCGTGGACAGACTCAGATCTGCAACGTATGTACCTTAGCTCCACTGTCTGAGCAGCAGAAATTAGATGGTCTGGATGAGAATGAAGTAAGCAAACGCTATATGCATCATTATAACTTCCCGTCCTACTCCGTAGGCGAGACCAAGCCATCCCGTGGACCAGGAAGACGTGAGATCGGTCATGGTGCTCTGGCTGAGAGAGCCCTGATCCCTGTCCTTCCAAGTGAGACTGAGTTCCCATATGCGATCCGTACCGTATCCGAGACCTTCGAGTCCAACGGTTCCACCTCCATGGCTTCCACCTGTGCTTCCTGTATGTCCTTAATGGCAGCAGGCGTACCGATCAAGAAGATGGTAGCAGGTATCTCCTGCGGTCTAGTAACTGGCGAGACCGATGACGATTTCGTACTTCTGACCGATATCCAGGGTCTGGAGGACTTCTTCGGCGATATGGACTTTAAGGTAACCGGTACAACTGACGGTATCACAGCAATCCAGATGGATATCAAGATCCACGGTTTGACCAGACCGATCGTAGAAGGTGCGATTGCAAGATGCCGTGAAGCAAGACTGTTCATCATGGACACCTGCATGAAGCCAGCGATCTCCGAGCCTAGAAAAGAAGTTGGCAAGTACGCTCCAAAGATCGAGCAGATCACCATTGATCCTCAGAAGATCGGTGATGTTGTCGGCAAACAGGGTAAAGTCATCAACAAGATCATCGAAGAGACCGGCGTGAAGATTGATATTACCGATGATGGCAACGTATCCGTATGCGGTACCGATAAAGATATGATCGCAAAAGCAATCCAGATCATCAAAAACATCGTTACCGACATCGAGGCAGGCCAGGTTCTGACCGGTAAAGTAGTCCGCATCATGAACTTCGGCGCATTCGTAGAGCTGGCTCCAAACAAAGACGGCATGATCCACATCTCCAAGCTGTCTGAGAAGAGAGTCGCAAAGGTTGAGGACGTGGTAAACATCGGCGATGAAGTAACCGTTAAGGTTATCGAGATCGACAAGATGGGCCGCATCAACTTAAGCATGAAACCAAGCGACCTGGAAGCAAAACCAGCAGAAGTAAAAGAAGAAGAGAATAAGGCAGAATAATCCGCAAATAACAGTCGGATGATCTCCAATACAATAGGACAGCCCCATAGGATTCCTCGTTTAAGAAGAATCCTATGGGGCTGTTTTACATTCATAAAACTGATCGAATTGGATATTATAAAACCGTAGAGTGTTATACTCTAAGACAAAAGCCGCAGATTGCCCCGAAAACAGGGGAAATCTGCGGCTTTGACGATTTTATCTGACGGCAATCAGTTCCGATAAACGCTGCATGTTCTGACGCTTATATTCCATTGATGGATGGACATAACGGTTCATGGTAATGTTTACCGTAGCGTGTCCAAGAATCTCGCTTAAACTCTTTACATCAAAATTTAATTCCACACACCGGGTAGCAAAGGTATGCCTCAGAACATGATAATTAGTCTCTTCAATTCCGGCGGCTTTCAAAACCTTCTTAAAACGGCGCTGCATGGTTCGCGGTTCCATAAAAACATCTGTTTTTCCGGTTAATAGATAGCCGCTTTTATTAGAAGAATTATTCCACAAAAGCTCTAATAGACCGTCTGGAATCGGGATCTGACGGATGGAACTGGGACTTTTGGGCGTAGAAATACAGATTCTGGTTCTCTTTTCGGAATCCTGAGTGTTCTGCAATCGCTGCATAGTCCGGCGAACAAAAATCAGTTTTTCATCAAACGAAATATCGGACCACTGCAAAGCACAGATTTCACCAATCCGCAGGCCAGAAAACAAGGAAAGCAGGATTCCAAGATTCACTGGTGTCAGATCATTCTGCAGATAAGAACACAATTTCTGCTGTTCCAGTTGACTTAAAATATGAAGGTTTTTGGATGGCTGTTTTAAAGAAATAATAGAAAAATCACAAGAAATGCGGTATCCTTTCGAGACAGAATATCGAAGAATTGCTCTGGTTACAGATAAGATATCGGAAACAGTTTTGGCAGAAAGCCCAGAGTGATGCCTTCCGCCAGAAGTAAGCAAAGTTTTACAGAATATTTCCAGCCTTTCACTGGTTAATTCCTGAGGCTGCAGTTCCCCGATTTGAGGAATCAGATACTGATTCATCAGATTTTGATATTTTACATAACTGGATTCTTTGATTTGGCTTTTCTGCTTTCCAAGCCAGTCTGCAGCAAGCAGTTCTAATGCAACAGGCTCATTCGCAGAATGGGATACCGCTTCTTTCTTACCCTGAAGCAGCTCCAGCTTTTTCTGAAGCAGCTGTTCCCTGGTCTCCCGATAAGTTCCGGCATAGACATACCCATAATGATATTTCCCTGAAGCCGATCTTTCTATAATATAGCGTCCTTCCCAGCGCCCGTCTTTGCGGGCATAGATATTTTCTCCTTTTCTTGCCATATACGGCCTCCTCATTCATAAAAATTATGCGGATCACTGACCAGAATTTTGACGGTTTATCTCAGTGGGAGGTGGGTCTCCGACTGAGATAAACGCTCCGCAAGGACAATTTTACCATTAGCGATTCCTGCCTATTTCGCCCTATAAGGTTGACAAAGACCCTATTTAGGGGTAAAATTAATCAGCATAAGGTTTATGCACGATAAAAAATTGTCTTAGAGTATAACACTCTACGACAAAATACCATAAGGAGAAAGTAAGATGCTATGGTATCTATTACGCACCTGGCCTGGACGTGAGGAAATGTTGGTAAAAGAAATCCAGAAAACAGTCCCTTCATATCTATACCAGGAGGTATTCGTCATATATAACGAGCGGATCTGGCGGCGTCAGGGGGAGAGTATCATTCACGCAGAACCATTATTTCCTGGGTGCGTGTTCTTAACCTGCGAAAAGACGGACCCATTTTTTATGTATATACAGCGGGTCCCGGCTATGTCAGCCCTGCTTGCTTCCGGAGAGCTTTCCGCATATCCATTGATGGACGCGGATACAGAATTCCTGGAGCAGATCACGGATGAGAGCCATGTGATCCGCCTTTCTTATGTCTTGAGAGAAGAAGATCATACTTATCTGGTCGATGGACCTTTAGCTGATCTGATTCCTGATATTACCGGAATTGAGTTCCGCAAGCGTTTTGTGAAGATTCAGAAAAGACTCTGGGGAGAAGAACAGGTTCTGGTACTTGGCATCCGGTTAAAGGAAGACCTGGATCAGGCATTCCAGCCATCGAAGAGATGCACCCAGATGAAGATCGAAACCTCAAACGAGGGAAGAAAATTATACAAAATGGAGCAGAAACTGACCCTGCTTCCAGAATATACGGAAGGACTGAGTAACCGATATGCTTAAGAAAAAATTTCACCCAGAACATTGGCAGATCATGGCTGTGTATCTGATGGTTTATGATATGGTCGCCATTGCAGCGTCCTACTTTTTTGCCATGTGGATCCGGTTTGACTGCCGGTTTCAGAGTATTCCCAATGAATATTTAGATATTTATTTCGACACAATCTTAATCTACGGAATTTTCTGCATTCTGGTATTTTGGGGGCTGCGATTATATAAGAGTATCTGGCGCTTTGCAAGTTATAGCGAATTGGTACGGATGACGGCGGCAACTGTGTTTACCTGGATCTGTTATGTGGCAGGAACACTGCTTATGACAAAACGGATGCCGATTTCTTATTATTTCTTCGGTGTGATCATGCAATTCGGTCTGACGCTGGGAATCCGGTTTGCGTATCGTTTTGTGCTTCTTTTAAGAGGCAGACATCAGGAAGAATCCGAGCATTTAAAGCATGTCATGTTGATAGGCGCTGGCTCAGCAGGACAGATGATTTTCCGAGACATCAAGCATGCCAAGGAAGTAAAAGAGAAAGTCTGCTGTTTCATTGATGATAATCCAAATAAATGGGGCAGATACATAGATGGTGTTCCGGTTGAAGGCGGCAGAGATGAGATCATGCGTGCCTGCGAGAAATACCATATCGATAAGATTTACGTGGTGATCCCAAGTGCTTCCGCAGAGGCGAAAAAGGATATCTTAAATTTGTGCAACCATACTGGCTGTGAACTGATGAATCTTCCTGGTATGTACCAGCTCTATACCGGTGATGTGACTGTCAGCAACATGAAAGAGGTTGCAGTAGAGGATCTTCTTGGACGTGATCCGATCAAGGTCAACATGGATGAGATCTTTCAGCATCTGAAAGGAAAAGTCATCATGGTTACCGGCGGCGGCGGATCGATCGGCTCTGAGTTATGCCGTCAGATCGCAGCCCATGGTCCGAAGCAGCTGATCATCTTCGATATCTATGAAAATAATGCCTATGACATTCAGCTGGAATTAAAGAAGAAATATCCAGATCTGAACCTGGTAGTAAGAATTGGTTCTGTCCGTGACAGCCGCCTGATGTTCAAAATCTTTGAGACATACCGTCCAGAAATGGTTTACCATGCAGCAGCTCATAAGCATGTACCACTGATGGAAGACAGCCCATGCGAGGCAATCAAGAACAATGCCATCGGTACCTATAAGACTGCTTATGCAGCATTGGTATACGGCTGTAAACGTTTCGTCCTGATCAGTACTGATAAAGCGGTGAATCCAACCAACGTCATGGGTGCGTCCAAACGTCTCTGCGAGATGGTAGTCCAGTCCTTTGACCATATGGTAAAAACTGGAAGAGCCTACGAGCTTCCACAGTTATTTACCCACAGTATGTCTGATATGACCGCAAAACCAGAGGTCATTGAAGCATTAAAACACGCAAAAACAGAATTTGTAGCGGTTCGTTTCGGTAATGTACTGGGAAGTAACGGTTCTGTAATCCCGCTATTTAAGAAGCAGATCGCTGCTGGAGGCCCGGTAACCGTTACCCATCCAGATATCATCCGCTACTTTATGACCATTCCAGAGGCAGTCAGCCTGGTATTACAGGCCGGAACCTACGCCCATGGAGGTGAAATCTTCGTCCTGGATATGGGTAAACCAGTCAAAATCGATACCTTGGCCCGTAACCTGATTCGTCTGTCCGGTCATAAGCCAGATGTGGACATCAAGATCGAATACAGCGGTCTTCGCCCAGGTGAAAAACTGTTCGAGGAGAAGTTGATGGCAGAAGAGGGACTGAAAAAGACTCAGAATGATCTGATCCATATCGGATGTCCGATTCCATTTGACATCGATGTGTTCCTGGGACAGTTGGAAGAGTTGATGGATGCGGCTTATAAGAATAAAGAAAATATTCGGGATGTTTTGAAAAAGGTAGTTTCTACCTATTATCCGGCAGAATAAAAATACGAGATAAAAGAGGGAGTAATTATGGAAAGAAGAAGCATTGCATTTAGTCCGCCAGATATTACAGAATTGGAGATTCAGGAAGTAGCAGAGGCACTGAGATCTGGCTGGATTACAACAGGACCGAGAACAAAACAGCTGGAGAAAAATCTGGCTGAGTATTGTCATACAAACAAAGTGGTTTGCTTGAATTCGGCAACTGCAGCGGAAGAATTAAATCTTCGTGTATTAGGAATTGGCGAAGGCGATGAGGTACTGGTTCCGGCATATACCTACACAGCTTCCGCGTCTGCAGCGATTCATTGTGGAGCTACTGTGAAATTTATTGATTCTCAGAAAGATTCTGTAGAAATGGATTATGATGCGATGGAAGCTGCGATTACAGAAAAGACGAAAGCAGTGATCACCGTTGATCTTGGTGGCATTCCATGCGATTATGATCGGATTTATCAGGCTGTAGAACGCAAAAAAGCATTATTCCGGCCAGCTAATTCAATCCAGGAAGCAATTGGACGAGTAATTGTTGTGGCTGATTGTGCACATGCCCTTGGTGCAGAGCGCCTTGGAAAAATGGCGGGTGAAATCGCAGATTTTACTTCCTTTAGTTTCCATGCAGTAAAGAACTTCACCACGGCAGAAGGTGGTGCAAGCACATGGAAGAGTATTCCAGGTATTGATGATGAAGAATTGTATCATCAGTATCAGCTTCTCAGCCTTCATGGACAGAGCAAAGATGCTCTTGCAAAGACGAAGCTTGGCGCATGGGAATATGACATCATTGGACCGTGGTATAAGTGTAACATGACAGATATCATGGCCGCGATCGGATTAAAACAGTTAGAACGTTATCCAGGGCTTCTTGCAAGAAGAAAAGAAATCATAGGAAGATATGATGTGGCATTGAAACCATTAGGAATCCAGGTATTGGATCACTATAACGCAGAACACACGTCTTCAGGACATCTGTATATCACCCGTGTACCGGGAATTACAGAAGAGCAGCGCCAGGAGATCATTGTAAAAATGGCAGAAGCGGGAATCGCCTGCAACGTTCATTATAAGCCACTGCCGATGATGACTGCATATAAAACATTAGGCTGGGATATCAAGGATTTCCCACATGCATATGATTATTATCATAACCTGATCACACTTCCGCTTCATACAAAGCTTACCGATGAAGATGTGGAATATGTGATGGAAAATTATAAAAAGATTGTAAAAGAATATATCTAAGAGAGGTCTGACTGATGTTAAGAAAATGGGAGGAGCTTCCGGCTTTTATGCAGACGGAAGAAGTGAGACCTTATTATGAAAAATTAAGCAGGAAATGGTTTAGCCTGTTCGTAAAACGGATATTTGATTTTGCAGTATCAAGTGTTATGCTGGTGATTTTATCACCAGCACTCTTGGTATTAGCGGTCATGATAAAAATGGACTCTGAAGGACCTGTATTTTATCGCCAGGAACGTATTACTCAGTATGGAAGGAAATTCCGTATTTATAAATTCCGAACCATGGTGATCAATGCAGATAAAATCGGCAGTCTGGTAACTGTAGGTGAAGATCCAAGAATCACAAAGATTGGAAAAAGACTTCGTGGATGCAGATTAGATGAACTTCCACAGCTGATCAATATCTGGAAGGGAGAGATGACCTTTGTCGGTACCCGTCCAGAAGTAGAAAAATATGTGAAAAAGTATACACCAGAGATGATGGCAACGTTGTTGCTTCCGGCTGGTGTGACCAGCGAAGCAAGTATTCAGTATAAAGACGAAGATAAACTGTTGGCAGATGTGTCTGGAGAAGATGCAGATAGAGTTTATGTTGAAAAAATTCTTCCAGAGAAGATGAAATGGAATCTGGAAGAGATTAAGAAATTTGGATTTTTTAGAGAAATTGGCACTATGGTGAAGACTGTGGTGGCGGTGATGAGATAGGAGAATGAGAATGATCGAAGGACTTGTGTCTATTATTATGCCATCATGGAATACAGGAAGATTTATAGCAGAATCGATACAATCAGTGATAGATCAGACTTATACAAAATGGGAGTTATTGATCGTTGATGATTGTTCAACGGATAATACGGATGAGGTAGTTGCTTCATTCCATGATAATAGAATTAAATATTTTAAAAACGAAAAAAATAGTGGGGCGGCTTTAACCAGAAATAGGGCCCTTAGAGAAGCACAGGGTGAATGGATTGCTTTCTTGGATTCTGATGATCTTTGGACTCCAGAAAAACTGGAACATCAAATTGAATTTATGGAGAAAAATCATTATTCATTTTCGTATCATGAGTATGTGAAAATAGATGAAGAATCACAGCCTCTTGGAATTTATGTTTCTGGACCAGAAGTTGTAACAAAAAAGAAAATGTATCATTATGGATATCCTGGCTGTTTAACATTTATGTATAGCGCCAAGGCTATGGGATTGATTCAGATAAAAGATATCAAAAAGAATAATGATTACGCGATTTTGTTGAAGTTGTGTAAAAAAGATAGCTGCTATTTATTAAAAGAAAATTTGGCGATGTATCGGATCAGAAAGAAATCCATATCCCATGATAAGTTGAGCAAAAAGTTGAAGAGTCATTATGATTTGTTCCATTTCTGCGATGAGAAGATCGCACCTGTTGCTTTGTGGTATGCTTGTTGGAATATGTTTTATGGAGTATTAAAAAAGAAAAGGTATGAAAAGAAATATTTTAGTAGATAAAGAAAAGGAATACAGGCATGAAAATATGTTTTTTGGCTCCAGCAAATAATTATCACACAAAAAAATGGTGTAATTGGTTTGCTAGTCAGGGTCATGAAGTACATGTGGTTTCATTTATAAAAGATAGTATAGATAATGTGACAGTGCATTATATTGATACTGGAGCATCAAGTGATTCGAGTGATTCCAAAAAAATCAAGTATTTATTAAAAGCAGGACAGGTAAAAAAAATAGTAGATGAAATTTGTCCGGATATTGTTAATGTTCACTATGCAACTAGTTATGGAACTGTTGCAGCATTGGCTGGCTTGAAAAGTTATATACTTTCTGTGTGGGGATCAGATGTTTATGATTTCCCTCAAAAAAGTTTTTTGCATAGATGGATGTTAGAGTATAGTTTGTACAAAGCAAAGTACATTTTTTCAACTAGTCAGGCGATGGCAGATGAAACACATAAATATACAAAAAAGAAAATAGAAATTACACCTTTTGGTGTAAATATGGATTTGTTTAATCCTAATAAGAGAACTCGATCTTATGATTTGCAGCAAGATGGAAAATTTATTGTGGGAACTGTAAAAGCGCTTACTCCTAAATATGGAATCGATTATTTATTAAGGGCAGTATCCATTATAAAGAAAGAACATCCGGAGATTCCGATTTATGTAAGAATTGCTGGTAAAGGCGAAAAAGAATTAGAATATAAAGAATTAGCAGAACAATTAGAAATTGCAGATATTGTAACTTGGCTTGGATTTATTCCACAAGAGGAGGCGGCACGTGAATGGGCGAATATGGATATTGCTGTTATTCCATCACTTCAAGAATCATTTGGTGTTTCGGCAGTCGAGGCTCAAGCGTGTCAGGTTCCTGTAATTATTTCAGATGTTCCAGGATTAAAAGAGGCAACAAGACCACAAATTTCTAGTGTTGTTTTAGAAAAAATAGATGCAAGAGAAATTGCAGATGATATATTGCAATTATATGAGAATGAACACTTACGTATTGCGTATGGTATTGCGGGAAGAAAATTTGTGGATCGAGAGTTTGAAATAAACCATTGTTTTAAAAAAATTGAAAAAATATATGAAAAATATAATTACATCGAAAAAAATATAAAATGATCGTGGATGGAGAAAAGTATGGTTGTAATGTTTGAAATAGTTTTGGGAATTTTGATATGGCTAAGTTATATACAAAATAGAAAGTTATTGAATCCAATGTCTATTATTACAATTCCATATATGTTTATAATCCCGATTAACAATTGGGTAGCCGTAAAATATGGTTTCTATCCAATAAATGATGAAACCATAATAATGCATATGGTGGCTTTTATAATGTTCTATATTGGAGGTAGCGTAATTAGCATTTCTACTTTAGGTTATATTAAAGTTGAGAAAGAAAAAGAAATTGATAAATTTAAGTTTTATAATATGAATGCTATGTGTAATTATGCACTCGCAGTTGAGGGTATAATTGCGGTTCGAGCAATTAGAGTTATTCTTGGAAAAGGAATGAAATGGTTTGTCGATGATGTTAATGAAGGTTATTTAATGACTGGGCCATGTGGGCATTTGATGTTAACGTTATACGTTGTATTGCCAATAATATTTTATTATTGGTTAAAAAACAAAAGAAAGATAAAATATGGATTAAGTATATTAATTGGTATCTCATTGATATTTATGACATTTGTAAAGTATCATGTAATATGCTTAGTAGTACTTATTTATTTGTTTTGTGCAGCAGAAGATGCAAGATACTTGAAAAAAGGAGCACTTGCTATTGTAATTATATGTTGCGGTGCATTTATTTCTAGTTATGCAGTAACATTTATTTTGAGAAAATCTTTTAATAATGTGAATGAGCAATTCTATCTTTATCATTTATGGAAATATATAGGAGGTTCCTTAATTAATAACAATTTAATCTTTACTGAAGGAATTAGAATACAGTTTGATTGCTTCTACAAACTTGGCTCTATTTTGATGGCATTACCTAATATGTTTATTGTAGGCTTATTCGGGAAAAATAAGATACTATATGTTCCAGGGTTAGAAATGTTTAAAGTCGCAGAAAATGGAGAGGCCAGTAATGTTGTTGACTTGATAGGATATATATTTCCTTCGAAGGGAGATGCTGTTGAGTTATTGCTTTTTTGTTTGATAATATTTCTTTTTGGAGCGATTAGTCAAGTTTTGTATAATAATTATAAAAGAAGAATATACGAATTTACGGTATCTACATGGGCATTTATAACGTTTTTCTGTTTTTTTTCGTTTTTTGCAGTATATGGAATATTGTCAAATCCATGGGAAATATTAGTGTATAGTATGATTATTCCTCAGATATTTAATAAGAAGATAAGAGTGAATGGAAGGAAGCTATGGAATGAATAGTCTTGCGATAGTAATTTTGAATTGGAATGGCTCAGAAGATACAATTGAGTGTTTAAAGGGATTACAGGATATAAAAAGCTATGATATTTATTTGTTAGATAATGGATCTCATAAGAATCAGCAGGAAAAAATTAAAAATCATATAAAATCAGAGCAATGTCCTGTGAAATTTAAAATAGTAAATTTGGATGATGAATATAAAGGGGCAAATGCATATTATATTATTTCAGATAGTAATATGGGCTTTGCTGGTGGAAATAATTATATTGTTAATAAAATATATAAATTGTATTCATATGTTTTATTATTAAATAATGATACTGTAGTTCCGCAAAATACAATTTCTTCTATGTTGAATACAATAAAAAAGAAAAAGTGTGTAGCTTTAACATGTGATATAAGATATTATTATGATAAAAATAAATTGTGGAATGCTGGTGGTAAATTTACTTGGTATGGTGATAGAAAATATTTTTCGCAAAAGCAAGTTGATAATATAGAGAGAAAACAAATTGATTATATTGAAGCTGATTTTATTACAGGGTGTGCATTGATGATTGATACAAATTATATTGCACAATATGGGTTGTTTACAGACAGGTTTTTCCATGGAGAAGAAGACTTTAATTTTTGTATAAATGCAAAGAAACGTGGAAAAAAATTAGGAGTTGATTTATCTGTGCGATTGTATCATAAGGTAGGACAATCGATAAAAACTGATCAAAGTGATGAAAGGCATTTTAATGTCATAACAGTACATTATGCCAATAGGGTTATTGATTACAAATATCTTTATACCTACAAAAAATGGATTTTTTGGAGAACAATGTATTTACTTCTTGTGTTTCTTAAAAGAGTTATTGATGGTATGAAGATAAAGAATGCTTATATGTTGATAAAAAGAGTGAAAAAAATATCAAATTTATATGATAGCATAGATAAAACAGTTTTTGATATGATAATGGAAGGCAAGTAAATGGCAAAAATATCTACAAATAAAAAAGCTTTGCATGCGGGAATTGGTTACACAATAGGGAATATTTTAGTCAAGGGTATATCGTTTATATCCATTCCTATTTTTGCTAGATTACTATCAGTAAATGATTACGGTATAGTCAATACAGTTGGCGCATATGTATCTTTAATGTCTATAGTATTAGGTTTAGCGGTACATAGTAGTATAAAAAATGCAAAGATAGATTATGGTGGAGATGTAACTAAATATGTATCATCAATAGTACTTTTGCCAATATTGAATGCGTTGTTATTTACAATAATAGTTTTGGCTTTTGAAAAGTATATAAGCAATGTTCTTGCATTAAGTGAATCATATTTATTAATATTAATTGTAGCTGAGAGCTTTGGAATGTATATGATGACTTTTTATAATTGTATTTTAGCAGTAGATTATAGTTATAAAAAGTATATGTGTTTATCAATAATTTATTCGCTCGCTAACATTGCATTGTCAATAATATTTATTTTAACTGTATGCAATGAGAAAAGATGGCTAGGAAGAATTACAGGTACAACAATAAGTGCTTTATTTGTTGCTTGCTATATTTTATACAATATATTTAAGAAAAGCAAGCCACGATTTATTGGGAGGTATTGGAAATACGCATTAAAGATAAGTTTGCCAATTATCCCGCATGGATTATCTCAAATTGTGTTATCACAATTTGATAGATTAATGATAAACCAAGTGATTGGCAGTGTGGAAGCTGGATTATATAGTTTTGCGTATAATATTGGAACGATATTTCAAGTAATAGCTAATTCTTTGGATACAGCATGGACGCAATGGTTTTTTGATCAAATGAAGGAAGAAAAATATTCGACAATTCAAAAAATGGCGGATATATATTGCGGCTTGGTTTCTTTGGGGGCTATAGCATTAATGCTTATTTCACCAGAACTGATTATTTTTTTGGGTGGAGTTAAATATAAGGAAAGTATTGCCGTGACATTTCCAGTGCTATTAGCAATGTACTATGCATATATGTATAATTTTCCATCTTCCATAGAATATTATTATAAAAAGACGAATTTGATTGCGATTGGTACAATGATGGCAGCAGGTGTAAATATTTTATTAAATGCTATATTTATTCCCCAATATGGATTTATTGCTGCAGCATATACAACAGTATTCTGCTATTTACTGTATTATTTTTTACATATTCTTTTTTCTGGAAAAATACAGAAAAATGCAATATATAATATAAAACATCAAATATATTTTTTATTAATAGTTACAGGTAGTATGTTTTTGTGTTTGAAATTAATGAATAATATATTGATTCGTTATATATTGTTAATAATTGGAATGGTTGGAATAGGTGCTGTGGTATTTGCAAAAAGAAAAGAATTAAAAAATTTAATTGGAGATTAGAAGATTGAAGAAGAGAAGAATTACACTAGAGGAAAGCCAGCGTGCATCTTTAGAAATATTGAAAGCTGTTATTAAATTATGTGATCAGTTGCAACTTAATTATTGGATAACATATGGAACATTGCTTGGTGCTGTGAGACATGGAGGATTTATTCCATGGGATGATGATTTGGATATTGCAATGAAAAGAGAAGAGTATGATATATTAATAAATTATATTATTACACATAAAAATGAGTGCTCCCCTTTGGTTGTCCATAATAAATATACTGTAAAGAAGTGCTTTTATAACATATCTCGAATATGTGATACAAGGTATTTGTTAGAGTTTAAAGATTATGATTATGTGTCGGGAGTATTTGTTGATATTTATCCTTATGAAGCATTGGGCGATGAAAAACGATATGCAGAGTGGATGAAATGGTTTAAACGTAATACAAAAATTAAAAAATTTATTAATATGAGTTGTTCAAAAAGTTTTTTTTATGGGAAAAATTGGCTTAATCGTGTAATCAATCTTCCGTTTTGCATTTACTCTAAATTGAAGGGTAATATGTATTTTCTAGCAAAATTAGATATGTATAAACCAGAGCCTTGGGAAGAAAGTACATATATTGGTGTTCCATGCTGGGGAGCGGCTATTTATAAAAATTATTATGATAGTTTTATGAAAATTAAGTTCGAAGATATTTATGTAAATATACCAGTAAAATATGATGAGATTTTAAAAGAGGCATATGGAAATTATATGGAATATCCTCCATTGGAACAACGAAAACCTTATCATGGGTATGAAGCATTTATAATTAGCGAGTAATATATTAGGAGTTAGGAGGAGCATATAATGTTGAATTTTACAGTGGGACCGGTAATGTCATCAGATTCTGTTAGAAAGATTGGAGCGGAACAAGTCCCATATTTTAGAACAGAAGAGTTTTCAAAAATAATGCTTGAAAATGAAAGATATATGCTTGAATATGCTAATGCACCAGCAAAATCTAAAGCAGTATTTATGACATGCTCAAGTACAGGCTCGATGGAAGCCGTAGTGATGAATTGCTTTTCAAAGAAAGACAAGGTATTGGTAATTAATGGAGGTAGCTTCGGACAGAGATTTGCAGATCTTTGTGATATACACGAAATACCGTATGTTGAACTAAAATTGAAATTTGGACAAAAATTAACAAAAGAAAAACTATATGAATATGATGAAAATAATTTTACTGGTCTTCTTGTTAATGTAGATGAAACCTCTACAGCAGTTTTATATGACACTATGATGATTGGCGAATTTTGCAAAAAGAATGATATGTTTTTTGTATGTGATTGTGTGTCTTCTTTTTTGGCTGATCCATTTAATATGAGTGAATGTGGCGCAAATGTTATGATTACTGGATCTCAAAAAGTATTAGCATGTCCTCCAGGAATTTCGATTATTGTATTAGATAGAATAGCTGTAGAAAAAGTAAATGATTCTAAAGTTAGAACTATGTATTTTAACTTGAAAGATGCGTTAAAAAATCAAGAACGAGGTCAAACACCATTTACGCCAGCCGTTGGTATACTTCTTCAAATTAATGAGCGCTTAAAAGAAATAGAGAAAAACGGAGGGGCAGATGCGGAAATCGCGAGAGTAGAAGCACAGGCATTAGATTTTAGAAATAAAATTAAAGATTTACCGTTTGAGATAGTTTCTGAAAGCCTTGCTAATGGTGTGACTTCCATTCATCCTATAACGGCAAATGCATATGATATTTTTCTTATATTGAAAAATGAATATAATATTTGGATCTGTCCGAATGGGGGAAAGATGAAAGATACTATTTTTAGAGTTGGACATATTGGCGCGCTTACAAAAGATGATAATACAATATTGGTAGATGCATTTAAAGATCTGCAAAAAAGAGGGATAATCTAATTAGCAGGAGATTTATATGAAGAGAGTAATAACATACGGTACTTTTGATCTGCTACATTATGGACATATTAGATTACTAGAAAGGGCCAAAGCACTAGGGGATTATTTGATTGTAGGTGTTACAACAGATGATTTTGATAAATTGCGCGGCAAGATTAATGTACAGCAATCGTTAATGGAAAGAATAGAAGCAGTACGTAATACAGGGCTTGCAGATGAAATTATAGTCGAAGAGTACGAAGGGCAAAAAATAGAAGATATAAAACAGTACAATATTGATATTTTTGCTATTGGTTCTGATTGGAAAGAAAAATTTGATTATTTAAAAGAATTTTGTGAAGTTGTGTATCTTGAACGTACACAAGGGGTATCAAGTTCTGAAATTCGTTCGGAAAGAAGACAAATAAAAATAAGAACGGATGCAGAAAATGGAATTTGTCAAAAATTTATACGGGAAAGTAGGTATGTGAATGGGGTGGAGATAGTTAAAGATGCAGAAGATGCAGTGTATATTACTTCCAAACCAGAAAAACATTATTCAGAAATAAAGAAGTTATTAATAGAAAAGAAAAGTGTAATATGTGAATCCCCAATAACGGATGATTCAAAAAAGTGTAGAGAATTATTGACATTAGCAAAAGAAAAAAATTGCATATTAATGGATGGAATCAAAACAGCGTATTCAACAGCATATAATCGACTCTTGTTATTGGTTAAGAGTGGAAAAATTGGAAAAGTAGTTTCTATAGATGCAACCTGTACAAGTCTAAAGGATATGCAAAATGGCTATGACTTGGATAATAAATGGAATAGCATTAGCGCATGGGGACCAACAGCATTACTTCCTATATTTCAGATTTTAGGGGTTAATTATCGAAAAAAGAGTATCCTTACTCATTATGCGGATAGTAGTAAAAATTTTGATGCGTTTACTAAAATAGAATTTATATATGAAGATGCTATTGCTTCAATAAAAGTTGCTAAATTGGCAAAAGCAGAAGGAAACCTTATTATAACTGGAACAAAAGGGTATGTATATGTTCCGGCACCGTGGTGGAAAACAGATTACTTTGAGATACGTTATGAACAACAAGAGGATAATAGAAAATATTTCTATCAGTTGGATGGTGAAGGCATTAGAAATGAGATTGTATTGTTTTCAAAGTCGATAGAGAGAAAAAGAAATATGGGAAATATAAGTGAAGAGATATCTGTGGCTATTTGCAAAGTAATTGAGGATTTTTATTTACGTAAAAATTTAATTGAATTTTAAAGGTATAAGAAAATGAATGAAATTATAAATTTATCTGAAAAAGAACTTCGTAATCTTCAGCTGATCGAATTGGAAATGCTAATAGAAGTGGATAGAATCTGTCGTAAGAATAATATTAAGTATTCATTAGATGGTGGAACACTTCTTGGAGCTATTCGTCATAAAGGATTTATTCCATGGGATGATGATTTGGATGTTATGTTTACACATGTAGAGTATGAAAAATTTTATAAGGCTTGCAAAGAGGACTTAGATAGTAGTAGATTCTTCTTTCAAGATTTCAGAACTGATGATAATTATCGTTGGGGGTATGGAAAACTTAGAAGATTAAACACAGAATACATAAAAAGAGGACAAGAAAAATTAAAGCAAAAGAGAGGAGTTTGCATAGATATTTTTGATTATCAAAATCTGCCTGATGAAAAGAAAACTAGAAGCAGATATAAGAAGAAAATGTTTCTTTTAAGAAAAATTATGTATGCTAGTGTGGGAAAAGATGAAGAAAAAAACTTACTTTTTAAGGCAATATATAGTTTGTTAAGTTGCATACCAATTAAATGGGTACAGGAAACAAGACTTAAAGAAGTGAATAAATATAATGAAATAAACTCCAGGAAAATGTCATGTGAGATGTTTCCAACACCTTCCAAAAAAGATGGAGTAGATAGAAAGATTTTTGAAAATTATATTGATGTAGAATTTGAAAAAATGCAATTTATGGCAGTGAAGGATTATGATGTGTATTTAAAAATTTCGTATGGTGATTATATGCAGCTTCCACCACTAGAAAAAAGAAAGGGAGTGATGAATGCGATAAAGTATTCATTATTACCAATGGACGAAGAAAAACTGAAAATGGAGTATGAAGAAAACAGAAAGGAAAACAGAAATGGCTAATATTGCTCTAGTTATTGCGGGGGGTGTTGGTGCGCGTATGGGGCAAGACATTCCAAAACAATTTATTAATGTATATGACAAACCAGTCATTATTTATACATTGGAAGCATTTCAGAAACATAAGGATATCGATGCTATTGAGGTTGTATGTCTAGATGGATGGCATGAAGTATTGAGAGCATATGCTAAACAATTTGGAATTGCTAAACTGGAGAATATAGTTTCAGGCGGAAAAAACGGACAAGATTCCATAAGGAATGGTTTGTATGATATTTATAAAAGATACAATGACAAGGATGATATTGTTTTGATACATGATGCAATTCGTCCTATGCTTGATCAAGAGGTGATATCTGATAATATAAAAGTTTGCCGACAATATGGTAATGCAATTACTGTTGTACCGTGTACAGCAGCAATGTTAAAAACTTTTGATTCGCTTAGTACAACAGAGCAAGTAGCGAGAGATAATTTGAAAATTACACAGACACCTCAGGCTTTTTTTGTTGAAGATATTGTAGATGCTCATCAAGAGGCCTTAAGTAAAGGGATTACAAATTCAGTAGCATCATGTACAATGTATATTGAACTTGGACGTAAATTATATATGTCTAAGGGGTCGGAAAAAAATTTAAAGTTAACAACGACTGAAGATATAGAAATTTTCAAAGCTTTATTAAATGCCAAAAAGGATGAGTGGATACATTAATGAGTTATAAAGAAGGTATTTTAGAAGTAGCAAAGAATTTGCCAATAAAAAATGGAAATTTTTTAATTACAGGTGTAACAGGTTTGATTGGATCTTGTATAACTGATGTATTAATAGAAGCGAATAAAAATGGTGCACATTTTGTTGTTTACGGTATGAGTCGATCAGAAGAAAGAATTAAAGAAAGATTTGAAAATAATGTTATACCTGTAGTACAAGATGTGACGACATCGCTTGATTCTAAAAATCAGTATGATTATATAGTACATTGTGCTAGTAATGCAGATCCAAGAAGTTATGCAATGCAACCAGTAGAGACAATATTGACAAATGTAATTGGAAACAGAAATATTCTTGAGTATTGTAAAAAATCATCATCTACGAGAATGCTTTTGACATCATCTTTTGAGGTTTATGGTAATATTGAAGGAGTGTCAGTTTATGACGAAGACATGAGTGGAATTATTGATCAGACAGTGCTTCGAAATGGTTATTCAGAAAGTAAGAGATGTTGTGAACTGTTAGTTAAAAGTTATGTAGATGAATATAAAGTAAATGCAGTTATTGTTAGGCTTCCAAGTGTATATGGTCCAACAATGCAAAAAACGGATTCTAAAGCACATGCTCAGTTTATAAAAAATGCATTAAAAGCAGAAAATATTGTTTTGAAAAGTAAGGGAGATCAGAGGAGAAGCTACTGCTATGTTATAGATGCGGTTAGTGGTATTTTCAAGATTCTTTTTGAAGGAATCAATGGTGAAATTTATAATGTTGCAAATGAAAATTCGATTGCGTCGATTGCAGAAGTAGCAGAAGCGTGTGCAAAAATTGCAGGAACCAAGGTAGTATATGATATTCCAGATTCGGTTGAAATGAAGGGATTTTCACGGAGTAAAAATTGCATTTTAGATAATAGTAAACTAAAATCATTGGGATGGGAAGGAAAATATCTACTCTGTGAAGGAATTAAGGAGACAATTTTGGAATTAAAGAATTATGATTGTGAAAGAGAAGTGTCATGTATTTATGAAAAAGGTGTTTTAAATTAGGAAGGAGCACCATGCAGTTTAATACATACCTATTTATCTTGGCGGTATTTCCGATAACAGTAGTTTGTTATTTTTTATTAAATAAGATTAGACCATTTTTTGGAAAAGCATTTCTTATTGTGATGTCGGTTTGGTTCTATGGATATGCGGGAATTGCAGAATTGAAATGGCTTTTACTTAGCATAGTGGTTAATTACTTAGTTGTGATATTGGGCCAGAAAGTTCGAAAATATAAAAAATTGATTTTATGGTGTGGAATCGTATTTAATGTAGTTTTATTATTTTACTTCAAATATTTTAACTTTACGATTGATACCATAAACGGAGTTTTTCATTGGAACTTTGCCGTTAAAAGCCTGGTTCTTCCTCTTGGAATCAGTTTTTTTACGTTTCAACAGATTGCGTATTTAGTGGATGCATACAAAGGGAAGCTGGGGGGGGGAACTGTCTTTTGGACTATATTTTGTATGTGGTTTATTTTCCTAAAGTTTTAATGGGCCCAATTGTGAAACCGGAAAAATTGTTGGAACAGTTTCATGATGAAAGTCGAACAAAAATTAATCTGGATCTTTTTATGAAAGGAATTCGGATGTTTAATATTGGTCTGTTTAAGAAGGTGATCTTGGCAGATACATTTGCCAAGGCAGTTAGTTGGGGCTTTTCTAACATTTCTGCGACAACTTCTATGGATCTGATTCTAGTTATGCTTTCATATACATTCCAGATTTATTTTGATTTTAGTGGATATAGTGATATGGCGATAGGAGTTTCCGATGTGCTGAATATCGAGCTGCCGATGAATTTTGATTCTCCTTATAAAGCGTTTTCAATTCGGGATTTTTGGAAACGCTGGCATATGTCATTGACCAGTTTTCTGACGGAATATGTATATTTTCCGTTAGGAGGAAGCAGAAAAGGGAAAATAAGAACGTATATAAATACAATGATTGTATTCCTGGTGAGCGGAATCTGGCATGGAGCAAACTGGACATTTATTTTATGGGGAATTTTACATGGAATATTAAGCGTAGTGGATCGGTTGACAGAGAAAATAAGAAAGAATGTTCATCCAGCACTTCAGTGGATGGTAACGTTTGGAATTGTGAACGTTCTCTGGTTATTATTTAGAGCGAATAGCATTTCTGAATGGACGTTGATGGTGAGCCATATCGGAGCACTTAAAAGTATGGCGATCAGCGATGGATTATTGAATGTATTTGTGCTTCCAGAAACCGGATTTCTTACATGGCTGACTCATACAACATTATTATATACGCATGTGCGCGGCTTTTCTATGCTGGTATTTTTTAGCTTAGCAGTTGTTTTATGCTTGGGATTTGAAAATGCATATAGACGGGAATATAGAAATAATATTTTGTCGGCAATTGGATCAGCAGTACTATTTGTATTTTCACTTACCTGCATAGGCAGCGAGTCTGTTTTTGTTTATTTTAACTTTTAAGGAGACTGTGCGAGATGAAAAATACGAAGAAATGGCTGATGACATATTTCTTGTGTGTGATTTTGATAGCTGGAATGGTGATAGCGGCAGTGGTATATGTGGATCCCTTCATGCATTACCATAAACCGTTGAAAGATGTGTTTTATTATAATCTTAATAATGAGCGAAGTCAGAATGATGGAATTACGAAACATTTTGATTATGATGCATTAATAACTGGTTCGTCTATGACTGAGAATTTTAAGACAACAGAGTTAGATGAAATTTTTGGTGTGCGCTCCATAAAGGTGCCATATTCTGGTGGATCTTATAAGGAGTTGAATGACAATTTAGTTATAGCGATGAGAACTCATCCAGGTTTGAAGGTGATTGTCAGATGTTTGGATATGGATCGTTTTTTTGATACGAAAGATACAATGAGAACGGATCTTGGAAAATATCCGGAATATTTATATAATGCCAACCCGTTTGATGATGCAAATTACTTATTTAATCGGGATGTGCTCTATACGAGAGTTTGGAATATGATTCGTAATAGAGAAAAAGATCCTGGAATTACTTCTTTTGATGATTACTCTAATTGGATGTTATCCTGTAAATTTGGAAGAAAAGGTGTTTTTTCTAGCCCAATTAATGAACCAATAGAAAAAATGACATTGACGGAGAATGAAAAATCTACAATTCAAGAGAATATCCAGATAAATGTTATTAGTCTTGCTGATCAGTATCCAGAAACAGAATTTTACTATTTTTTTCCACCGTATAGTGCGGTTTGGTGGGGAAATAAATATCAAGTTGGTTTGGTGGAAAAATGGGTTGCTGCAGAAAAATATATTATTGAGCAGATTTTGCCACATGAAAATATCCATCTTTTTTCCTGGAATGATCGGTTTGATATAACTACAGATCTAAATAATTATAAAGATATTTCTCATTATGGAGAATGGGTTAATTCATGGATGTTGGTGCAGATGAAGCAGGAAAAAGGTCATTTGACACTTGAAAATTACAAGGTATATTTAGAGCAGGAGCAAAACTTCTACGAAACATATGATTATAATTCTATGTTTGCACAAGAAGATTATGAATGTGATTACTATGCTGCGGGTTTGTTAAATCAGGAGATAACGCAGGCCGAACCATGGAGTATGGATGTAGACAAGATTCATACAGCTGTTTTGAAAAATGCTGAAGCAGTGAAAATCAATAAGGCGGGTGACATGGAAATCTGGTGTCATGGCAAACTGCCAGTAGCTAATGGAGATAGGGGTGATCTTGGAGAGTATCTCTATACCAAAGATTTTTCAGGTATTAAGTTTACAATTGATGATGTAACCAATTATCGAGTTTTATCATTTTATGGAAAAAAAATAAATAAACATGGCCAGGTAAGCGCATATGTGTATGATGAAACTGGAAATGTGGTTGCAGAATATACGAATCGTTATTCGGATTTGGATGATGAGTGGCATATGTATGCGATTGATCTTGCAGGAATAGAAGGAAAAGTATCGGTGATATTGAACGGAAACTATGTGGATGATAGCGGAGCTGAAGATTCGGAGTTTGCTTTTCGGAGGATTGAAGTACGATGACGGAGACAGAGTATTCCATTATCTTGGGTTGATGTGTTATATTTACTAAGGAAAGAATTGTTTTATAATTCTTTCCTTAGTAGTAATTAAGTTTAATCGCGCTGGAAAAGATCTCTAGTATAAACCTTATCCATTACATCATCTAACACACGATCATATCGATTAGCAATAATACTATCACTCATTTCCTTAAATTTCTTCAGATTATTTACAACTTTGCTTCCAAAGAAAGTATCTCCATCATGGAGTGTTGGCTCGTAAATAATAACGGTAGCGCCTTTAGCCTTGATCCGCTTCATAACGCCCTGGATAGAGGACTGGCGGAAGTTATCGGAATTGGACTTCATGGTAAGGCGGTATACGCCGACGGTACAGGATTTCTCACCGGCTGGATTGTAGCTATTTTCATCGGAATAGCTATAATATCCAGCCTTTTTTAATACCTGATCGGCAATGAAATCTTTCCGTGTACGGTTGGATTCTACAATCGCGGTCATCATATTTTGCGGTACGTCTGCATAATTGGCGAGAAGCTGCTTGGTATCTTTTGGAAGGCAGTAGCCGCCGTATCCGAAGCTTGGATTGTTGTAATGATTTCCAATACGCGGATCAAGGCAGACGCCATCAATAATATCTTTGGTGTTCAGACCTTTGGTTTCTGCGTAAGTGTCCAGTTCATTAAAATAAGAAACACGCAGCGCAAGATAGGTATTGGCAAATAATTTTACAGCCTCTGCCTCGGTATAGCCCATAAAAAGTGTATCAATACTTTCTTTGATCGCGCCTTCCTGAAGAAGAGCAGCAAATGTATGGGCAGCCTGAACGGAATCAGGGCTATTCTTATCCATGCCAACAATGATTCTGCTAGGATATAAATTGTCGTAAAGAGCCTTTGATTCACGTAAAAATTCAGGACTGAAGAGTATGTGATCATTCTGGAATTTATCACGAACGGAAGCGGTGAAACCAACAGGAATCGTAGATTTGATCACCATCCAAGGCATATGATCCGTTCCGCGATTCGCCTTTTCAACCAGATCAATCACACTCTCTACAGCGCTTGTATCAAAATAATTTTTTGCGCTGTCATAGTTCGTAGGAGCAGCAATAATCACATAATCCGCCTCACGATAAGCGGCCCACGCAGGATTACTCTCATCTAAAGTCTGCGTATTTAATACACAGGTCAGATCAAGATCCTTCTCAGACAGATACATTTCAATATAATCATCCTGGATCGGAGAAATCTTATGGTTGATTTTTTCAACCTTTTCCGGAATGATATCAATCGCCGTCACATGATTGTGCTGCGCCAGTAGAGTCGCAATAGAAAGCCCAACATAACCAGTACCCGCAACCGCAATATTCAATGGCGATACCTTTGGAGCGGATTCAGTGGCAGTTTTCAAGAACATATCCGTTGGATCAAACTCAAGAACCTCTCCGAGCTTTTCCAACTGCTCGATCGATGGGGTGTAAGTCTGGTTCTCCAAATTAGAAAGAATGGAGCGATTCATGCCGGTTAAGTCCGCAAGCTCCTGTTGGGTGAGATTTTTCTTCTTGCGGGCGGTCAGAACCGTGTCGGCAAGAAGGTGGTGGGATAGTTTTTTCATGGTGTACCTCGTAGTCTTCTTTGTTTGATGGGTGTATTATAACACAAAAAGATTGAAATAACAACGATAAAAGTAAAAAACGTTACACAAAAAACAAATAACGATGTTTAAAACAACACAATCAATACGGATTCGTATAAAATATACAGCACC
>OGEQ01000325.1_pt1 | contig 52531 bp, 41 predicted proteins | sample 1570731 | NCBI WGS metagenome assembly OGEQ01 (sample SAMEA2582132, study PRJEB24529) | metagenome | biome: Human gut stool | place: China | collected 2011
AGTGGGTGGATGCCAAGGAGTTCGACCGCAAGGAGAAGGTGGCTGCCGTTACCCGTCTTTACAACGAGATAGGTATCGACAAAATGGCGCAGGATAAGATTGCTTATTATTTCGAGCAGAGCAAGAAGTATCTGGATGCCGTGAATGTGCCTGCTGAGCGCAAGGAGGAATTGGCAAAGTATGCTCAGAAAATGATGAAGCGACAGTACTAGTTGATAGTTAATAGTTTATAGTTGACACTTGATAGGGCAATGTTCAAAGTAATAGATACACATACGCATTTTGATGCGGAGGAGTTTGATGAGGATAGGGCGGAGGCTTTCGCCCGTGCCAAGGAAGCGGGGGTAGGCAAGGTGTTCTTGCCTGCCATCGATGTGAAAACCACACACGCGGTCCTGGCATTGGCTAAGGAATATCCGGGCTATGCTTATCCGATGATTGGTCTGCATCCTGAAGAGGTGAAGGCTGACTGGAAGGAACAGCTGGCTGAACTCCGGAAGATACTGGAGGAGCATCGCATGACCGGTAATGCCTGTCAGGTGGGTGGTTCTCCTCAGTTTTCAGACTTGATTGCTATCGGAGAGGTAGGACTTGATTATTACTGGAGCCGTGAGTTCGAAAACGAGCAGCTCGAGGCTTTCGAGGAACAGGTAAAATGGTCGGTAGAAACCCAGCTCCCGCTGATGATTCATTGCCGCAAGGCGCAGAACGAGATGGTGCATCTGCTCAGAAAGTATGAGAAAGAACTGCCGGGTGGCGTCTTCCATTGCTTTACGGGCAACCAGAAGGAAGCCGAAGAACTCCTCTCCTTCGATAAGTTTGTATTGGGCGTCGGTGGCGTATCTACTTTCAAGAGCAGCCATCTCAGAGAAGACCTCCCTGCTGTAGTTCCTCTGGATCGCATCGTTCTGGAGACCGACAGTCCGTATATGGCGCCTGTTCCTTATCGCGGTAAGCGTAATGAGAGTGCTTTCGTGGTAGAAGTGATGAAGACACTCGCCAAGGCTTATGGCATAAGCGAAGAGGAGTTTGCCCGACAGACCAACCTCAATGCAGAGCGGGTTTTTCCGCTATCCGTATCGCAAGTATAGGACGCAAGCGTTCAAAACTCCTTAAATAAACATAAAAAAACAATGAAAGTTATGGTATTTCGGAGGAAAAGCAATAATTTTGCACTTCGAAATTGTTGCAGCAGCATGTTGCGGCGATTAAGAAGAGTTCTTCGGAATATGGAAAGGTGCTCGAGTGGCTGAAGAGGCACGCCTGGAAAGCGTGTAACCGGCAAAACCGGTTCGGGGGTTCGAATCCCCCTCTTTCCGCTTTTATATATATAATAAGGTATATGAAGAAAAATACAGCTATTGCACGTTTTGCAATATTGGTTTTCACATGGATGTGTTCTCTGCCTATGATGGCTCAAGAAGAGAACATGGGATTTCATCAAGCTCTTAAGACAAAGTTTATAGAGGGTAATGCGGGATTTATGTCTCTCGTTGCCATCGCTCTCATTGTGGGTATGGCTTTCTGTATCGAGCGTATCATCTATCTGAGTCTCTCTGAAATCAACGCCAAGAAGTTGATGCAGGATATCGACCAGAAGGTGTCGGCGGGAGATGTGGAAGGGGCTAAGACGCTCTGCCGGAATACACGCGGACCGGTGGCTTCTATCTGCTACCAGGGTTTGATGCATATCAGCGAGAGTCTTGATGACATCGAGCGCTCGGTAAGCGGATATGGTACCGTTCAGGCGGCTAACCTGGAGAAGGGCTGCTCCTGGATCAAACTCTTTATCGCTATGGCACCATCGCTCGGATTCCTCGGAACCGTGATCGGTATGGTCATGTCGTTCGACCAGATTCAGCAGGCGGGCGATATCAGTCCTACTATCGTTGCTTCGGGTATGAAAGTGGCGCTCATCACTACTATCTTCGGTATCATCGTAGCCCTCATTCTTCAGGTTTTCTATAACTACATCCTTTCTAAGGTGGAGCACCTGACAAGCCAGATGGAGGAGTCGGCGGTTACTTTAATGGATATTATTGCCAAGAATAAATAAACGAAGAGAGAAATGGTTAAATTTCAATTTTCAAAGAAGAAGACGAAGTCGGCCGAAAAGATATCGCAGCAGGTGTTCTATATCATGATAGGATTGGCGGTGCTGGTTTTCGGTCTGTTCTTTTTGGTAGGCTACGATTTGCCTTTCGAAGAGAACCCCGACTTTAATGCGCCTCTCTTTACCGATGTGCTCATCCTGCTGATGTGGCTCTTCCTGATAGGAGGTACAGGTCTGGCAGTCTTTTCGATGATCAGAGATTATCGCAGCAGCAAGTCGGAGGCTGTAGTGAATGGCATTCCCGTGCGCCGCATCTTCCGCATCACATGGATCGGAATTTTGGCAGTTTTGCTGCTTACCTTCTTTTTGGGCGGTTCTGCTCCGATGCTCATCAATGGCGAGAATTATGCCGACTGGCTCTGGCTCAAGCTTTCAGATATGTTTGTCATCACATCGCTCCTGATGCTGCTGGCAGGAATCGGTGCCGTCTGTTTCGGTGCTACACGTTATATTCGGAAGAAAAACTAAAGAGAGCTCTTTGGGTTCTCTATTCTATAAATAAGGATTAAATATGCTGATTAGAAGGAAGCAACACGAAACCCCGGGACTGAATACCACATCTACAGCCGACATCTCGTTCATGCTGTTGATATTCTTCCTTGTCACCACATCGATGGATGTGGATAAGGGACTGTTGCGCCAACTCCCTTCACCTGAACCGCAGAAGAAGGAACAGCAACAGTCGGTGGTAGACAAGGCTAACCTCATGGAGCTGCGCCTGACGGCTGGCGATACGCTTTTGGTCAACGGTAAGCCGATGCAGGTGAGCCAGCTCAAGGAAGAAACCATCCGCTTTGTACACCGCCTGGGCAAGAAACATCTCATCTCTATTGAGAGTGAGCGCGATGCCGACTATAATCTCTATTTCCAGATGCAGAATCAGCTGATGGAAGCATATAGCCAGCTACGCAACGAAACTGCCCAGAAGAAATATCACAGGGATTATGCCCTCTTGAACAATGACCAGAAAGAACAGGTGCGCAACATCTGTCCGCAGCGCATCACAGAGTCGTATGCCAACGCAATGACTCAAACCGACCAGCGTGTTGATGCCAATGCTGAAGAAAAGCAAGGGGAAGAAAAATCGGCAGAAACAGCTACAGAACAGCAGAAAGGAGGTAAACAATGATGAATTTTCATAAGAAATCGCATGAAGTGCCAGGGTTGAATACATCTTCTCTGCCAGACCTGATTTTCTCCGTACTGTTCTTCTTTATGATTGTTACCCACATGCGCCAGGTTACCTTGAAGGTAGACTGTCGTTTGCCACAAGGCAAGGAACTCACCCGCCTGACCAAGAAATCGGCGGTGAGCCATATCTATATAGGTAAGCCAACCAAAGAGATGCAGGCAAAGTATGGTACCGGTACCCAGATCCAGTTGAATGACAAGTTTGCTTCGGCTCCCGAAGTGATGGATTACATTTCGGCAGAAAAGAAGCGTATGTCGCCGGAAGACCAGAAGCAGATGACCGTATCAATTAAAGCAGACCAAGAGACAAAGATGGGTGTGATAACCGATGTAAAGCAGGCTTTGCGCCAGGCAAAAGCATTAAAAATCAGTTATTCTGCCACAGAAAATGGAAAATAATATTAATTTATCATGTTTTTCTCTTAAAAAATTGCTTTTATTAATTTTTTGTATTATCTTTGCAACCAAATTATTAGTATTATGTCAAAACAAATTTTAGATTCATTAGATAGGCAGATTCTGAAGCTGATTTCTCAGGATGCCCGAATTCCATTTTTGGAAGTGGCACGCGCTTGCAACGTGAGCGGTGCTGCCATTCATCAGCGTGTTGCTAAACTTACAAATCTTGGTATCATCAAGGGTTCACAATTCATCATTGACCCAGAAAAGATAGGTTACGAAACTTGTGCCTATATGGGACTCTATTTGAGGGAGCCTGAGAAGTTTGACCAGGTTGTAGAGGAGTTGAAGAAGATTCCTGAGGTTGTAGAGTGCCACTATACTACAGGCAGCTTTGATATGTTTATCAAGATTTACGCGCTCAACAACCATCATCTCCTGGAAATCATCCATGATAAGTTGCAGCCACTGGGATTGTCTCGCAGCGAGACCATCATCTCTTTTAATGCATCTATCAACCGTCAGCTTTCTATGCAGGACCTCAAGAGTTTCAACGATGATGAAGAGGAAACTGATGAGGAGGCTGCAGCAGAGAAATAAGATATAAAAAAGAAAAAAAGCAGTAGCTCCCTGCGGGATTACTGCTTTCTATAAAGGGTGAGGAATGTGAACGGTAAGCCGTTTTCATTCCTCATTTCTTTTTCTGTCACTTCCCATTCTGCCGGATTGATTTCCGGAAAGAAGGTATCGGCATGTTCAGGCTCCTTTTCTACGATTGTGAGATAAAGCTTGTCTGCAAAAGGCAAAGCCTGTTCATATATGCTGGCTCCTCCGATGATGAAACATTCATCTGAAGCTTCTTTGCTTCCAACCGCTTCTTTGCTTGCTGCCGTTTTTTTGCTTCCAACAGATTCTTTCCTTGCTGCCAGCGCTTCTTCCAGAGAGGTGTATACTTCGCACCCTGTTATCTGCTCTTTTGTCTTCGAGATAACAATATTGCGGCGGTTGGGCAAGGCTCCGTTCGGCAGCGACTCAAATGTCTTCCTGCCCATGATGATCGTATGTCCAGTTGTGAGCATACGAAATCGGGTCATGTCCGATGGGATGGCATAGAGCAACCGGTTCTTGTACCCGATAGCTCTATGCACTTTTGATATACAGGCGATGATGCTGAACATTTTTTATTTTAATGTTGAATGTTGAGTGTTGAATTATTCATTCTTGCTGTAAACTGTTAACTATAAACTATTAACTATAAACGGCTCTCCCGTCCCATGGCTGCTCTTGATCTTCCACTCCTGCGGATAGAGGTTGTTGGCACGGTTGCCAATGTTCTTTTCCCAGCCTATCGGAACCTGCCTGTAGGTTACCAGTACATAACCCTTAGGCGTATCGGCAGGTAGATTCACAGCCTCCTTGCGAAGGTAGCGGATGGCATCTTCGTAGGATAACTCCACCTGTGGAAAGTGATCTTTGTTGAGCATCGTAGAGAGAGCGAGAGCCTGGTCGGGAATGAGACCCTTTCCCTTGTCTGTTCCCAGTTTCACACCTGCATGCAGCACCTTCAGGTTCTTTTCAGCCTGGTCGTAGATGTCTTTCCATCTGCCCGGAATGGCGTAAACCGTCTCGTTGCTTTCTGCAGGCATCCATTCCGTATCTGTCTTCAGCCAGTCGTCCGGAATCTCCGGTCCCTTTCCTTTAGCCACCTTCTTGTCTTTCTTCTTCTTATCTTTCCTGTTCTCCTTGACTGAAGAACCTGCTTCCCATTCGCCCTCTTTCTTCAGAATCGCCATAAACAGACCTTCGCCTCGCGAAACGCCAGGAATGAACCGGTAAACAGGGAAGTCGGTGCCCGTGAGGTTGCGGGTGATGTTCCATGCATCTTCTACACCCTCCAGTGCCATCACTTCTGCGCCAAGTTCTTCGCATATCCAGTCCACGTTCTCCTCATCTTCGTGCGCATTGAAGGTGCAGGTAGAGTAAATCAGGATACCGCCTGGCTTCAGGCAGTTCCAGATATCCGATACGATTTCGCGCTGCAGCTGCCAGCAGTTGTTCACATTCTGGGTACTCCATTCGCCGATAGCCCCTTCATCTTTGCGGAACATTCCTTCGCCGGAGCAGGGAACATCGGTAAGGATCACATCAAACTGCAATTTCGATTTCTTGTAATCGCGGGGATAGTTGTTGGTAACAATCATATCCGGATGGCCGAACTTCTGTACGTTTTCGGCAAGAATCTGTGAGCGGGTGCGCATCGGTTCGTTGCTGAAGAGCAGACTCCCTTCTGGCAAGGCAGCTCTTACGGCAGTCGACTTTCCGCCAGGGGCAGCACATAGATCCAGCATCATCACCGGTTCTTTTACGTACTGTCGGATAGCCATATCTACAAACATGGATGAGGCTTCCTGTACATAATATAAGCCGGCATGCAGCAGCGGATCGAAGGTGAATCCGGGACGCGTAGAGAGATAACGTCCGGTTTCCGGACACCAGGGAACCGGTTCGCCTACTGCATCCTTGCATTTAAAAGGATTGATGCGGATACTGGTTGGTGCCTCCTCTTCGAGGATAGCATGCTCCAGACGCTGATACAGCTTTTCGCCCATCAGTGCCTGCGTATATGTTCTGAAATCTTCAGGTAATGTCTTCATTCTGTCTCTTTTTCTTTAATTTGTTTGCAAAAATAAGAAATTTTTCGTTTCTTTGCAACTAAATCGCGAAGAGATGCGTCTAAGAAGCAGAAATTTTTCAAAATAACAAGGTAAAACAATAAAAAATAATGATATGAAGAAAGCAATATTGGCATTAGCGCTCGTTATGAGCATCGGAGCCACCCAAGTGTCTTTGGCGTCTTCTGCTCCAAAACATCGTTATCATCCAACTACCCAACAGGTAGATTCAAAGGCTGCTCCTGCATCTGCCGCACAGTCATCTGCTTCGAAGGATAAAGACGACGAGGCGTTGGAGGCTTATTCTGATACAACCAGTACAGATTCGGCTAACTATGATGATTATGATGAGAATGATAATAGGTCTGTTCATTCTAGATACAGTTTAGACAACTATGATGATCCGTTCGATTTCATCGGTTCGGTATTTGGTGGCGGAGCGCTGGCTGTTATGATCATCTTCTGTATCATCTTCGGTCTGCTGTTTGTCTTTGCTCCGCTGATCATCGTATTTCTGGTTATCAGATATCTGATTCGCCGCCACAACGACCGGATGAAACTGGCGGAGATGGCAATGGAGAAGGGCATCAATGTTCCGGAAAGCGACCGGCCGATAGACAAGCAGAGCGATGAATATCTCGTGAAACGGGGATTGAGAAATGCCTTCCTGGGAGCCGGCTTGTGCGCCATGTTTGCCTGGTGGGATGCTGATTTCCTGGCTGGCATCGGAGCCCTGGTCTTCTTCTATGGCATCGGTCAGACCGTTATCGGTTCGCTTCCTGCCATCAAGGACTGGTGGAAGAACCGTCATGGCGATCAGGGCACGGGGTATAATGGTACTCCGGTCTAGCAGCCGACATTCAATATATCAATGCTTCTCAATAGGAGGGGAAGTCACAAGGAAAAGAACAACAATTATTAGTTAATATATATATAAGGTGGAAAAGTTATCCGATATCTCTCTCGTCACGAAGGTGGTGATGCTTCATGACCGCAAGTCGTTCGACCTGCTGGTCAGGAAGTATCAGTCACCCATTCGTGGGTTCTTCCTGCGGCAGACGCTGGGGGATGCGCAGCTGAGTGACGACTTGGCTCAGGATACTTTTGTCAAGGCTTATACCCATCTGTCTAGTTTCAGGGGTACAGCCTCTTTCTCCACCTGGCTCTACCGCATCGCCTATAATGTATGGTATGATTATACCCGCAGTCATAAGGAGACGCAGGACATCGATACGCCTGCCGTTTCCGGTAAGAATGCACAGGGCGCCCATGCCGGATTGAAGATGGATTTGCTCAAGGCGTTACAGATTTTGAGCGAAAATGAACGTACATGCATCACGCTGCAGCTGATGGATGGACTCTCTATAGATAAGATTGCAGAGGTGACGGGAATGGTGCAAGGCACCATCAAGTCGCATCTCTCTCGAGGAAAACAGAAACTTGCAAGTTACTTAAAACAGAATGGTTATGACCGATAAGATAAATGATAAGAAGTTGGAGAGCATGAAAGGGGAACCGTTGAACCCTCAGGATGAAGAACTCTTGAAGATGTTCTTTTCCGATTGCCAGATGTCAGAGATTCCTGATGACGGATTCTCCGACAGGGTGATGCAGGCCTTGCCGGCTTTACCCGAAACTGATACTGCGATGTCGCTGGTTAAGCGCCAGCGCCTGGAACATTTATGGACTGCAGTCTGTGTGGCAGCAGGCATCATTATAGCGGTGGTCTGTCAGGGATGGGAACAGATTCAGGGATGGCTTTTCTCTATGAAGATAGATTTCCTCCTCTCCGGTTCGCGTGCCCTTACGCATGTGGCAGATTCCATCGCCCACTCTCAGAATCTCCTGATGGTGCTGGCTGGCATCGTTGTCCTCATCATGGTTTGGGGATATAATGAACTGGCTGATGCACGCCAGTAGGCTTCTTCCCTGATATCAATTGTATGAATGATCAACTCTTTCTATTAGCAGAATAGTTTTTAGTGCTAATAGAAAGAGTTTTTTATTACTATAAATATCATCTTTATGCTCTTGAAATCTCCGTTCATCGACGCTGAACGGACATTCAACGTCGATGAACGGACATTCAACGTCGCTGAACGGACATTCAGCGTCGATGAACGGACATTCAACGTCGCTGAACGGACATTCAGCGTCGATGAACGAAGATTTTATATTGCTGAATATAGAAAAACAAATAGGTGCTGCTACTTTTTCAGTAGAGCACCTATGCTTATGATATCGGTTTCTAAAACAATTTATAGGTAGTGCGGAGCACTTTGAACTCGGTTCGGCGGTTCAGCTGGTTGCAGATTTCCTGATGCTCCTTGCTCTGCTTCAGGATAAATTCTTCGTTGAGCACATCGCCTTCCTTGAGCCAAGGATACTTCTCGGTAAGTTTCTTGCGCACATTCTTCGGCTTCTCCTTGCCGTAGCCCACAGGGGTGAGGCGCTCTTTCTCTATGCCGTGTTTTATCAGATAGTCTACTACCGATTGGGCGCGGCGCTGAGACAGATGCTTGTTATATTCGCTGTTTCCCTTGTAGTCGCAATGGGCGCTGAGTTCGATGGTAACGTGCGGGTTCTCTTTCAGCAGCGTTACCAGCTGGTCGAGGGCTGTTGTACTGGCTTCGGTAAGGGTTGCCTTGTCGAAATCGTAGAAGATGTTGTCGATGAGTACAGGGGCTGTGATGGAAGCCAGCGGGAACTGGAGCACGTATTCCTTACTCTCTTTAGCCGAATCAACCCGAAGTTCTTCCTTGTGGTTGAGGTAGCCTTTGCAGGATGCCATCACCAGATAGTCGACATGCGGATTGATAGGGAGGACAAACGAACCGTCGCCCTTGACGGATAGTTTCCTGTTCGTTCCGTCGTTGCCTACGATTCTCACCTCTGCGGCAGGCAGTTCATAACCGTCTTTCTCGTAAACCCATCCCTTCATTGTGGTAACAATCTCCGGATTCTCGAAGGAGTAGATATGATCGTAGCCTCTTCCGTCTTTTCTGTTGGAGCAGAAGAAGCCCTGGTTGTGGAGACCCTCGAAAGTCATTCCGAAGTCATCGGCTTCTGTATTCAGCGGATAGCCGGGGTGGGTGAGTTCATATTTCCGGGTGATGGAATTCACTTTGGCGATATAGATGTCGAGTCCGCCCATTCCCACATGACCGTTGCTGCTGAAGTAAAAGTCGCCGTTAGGACGGAAGGTAGGGAACATCTCATCGCCTGGGGTGTTGATAGGTTCGCCCAGGTTCTCTACGCCGCCCAGTCCGGCAGGAGTGATGCGCACTCGCCAGATGTCGAGACCGCCCTTTCCGCCCGGCATGTCTGATACGAAATAGAGCCATTCGCCATCAGGGGAGATGGCTGGATGGGCAAAACAACTGAGTGTATCTTTGCTGATTTCCAGATTTGTAGGCTTGCTCCAGGCTGCATCTGAGCGGTTGGAGGTTACTATCTGGGCTAAGCGGGGCGAAGTGGGATCGGTGGTACACTGGGTGAGGTACATCTGCTTGCCGTCTGGGGTAAAGCAGCATGCGCCCTCTTCGTAGTCGGTGTTGAGACCGGTTCCGATGGCTTCCGGCTTGCTCCATTTGCCTTTGTCGTTCTTTTCAGAGAAGAAGATGTCGGCAGATTTCGTTCCCGTCACTCCGTTCAGGTCGCTGCCTTGGGCTTCGTTGCGGGTTGAGGTGAAATAGAGCTGACTGCAGTCATCGCTGAGGAACATCGGCGAATAGTCGTCTCTTCGGGAGTTGAAAACATCCATCCGCTTTACCTTGTACCGGCTTCCTTCTTTCTTCCAGACTGGGGCTTTTCGTGCCGATTCGAGTCCGTTCTTTACCAGCACGTTGTCGGGCATAGAATCGAGCAGGAATTCGAATTCCTTGGCTGCCTGTCTGTAACTTCCGTTCTTCAGGAGCAGACGGGCGTAAGCCAAGCGGTCGTTGAGGTCTGCCTGCTTGTATCGGATGGCATTGCTGTAGGCAGCCAATGCCTTCGGCGTACTGTTGATTTTATCATAGCAGCGTGCCATCTTCAGAGCCACCTTGCCTCGGGCAGCCCGCTCTTTGGTAGGTGTCTTGGTGTACACCTTTTTATATTGGGTTGCCGCATCGTAGTATTCGCCTAAAGAAAGATGCTTGTCTGCTTTCTTCAGGTTCTGTTCAATGCCGCAACTTATCAGAAAGAGGCAACTGATTGCTGTTATGATTTGATAAAGTCTTATTTGTTTCATATTGATTTACATCTGCGAGAATGGCTGGCGATATTGGCAGCCTGCCTTCCAGTTGCTGCAGCCATAGGCGGTCTTGCCCTTGATGATGACGCCCTTGCCGCAAAGCGGACATGGTTTGCCAACCATTGGGTCGGCAGCTGGAGTTGGCTGAGCAGGAGCATTCTGAGAATCTGTATTCTGTGCTGCAGCCTTATCGGCTTTCTTGGCTGGAGCTTTCTTGGCTGGAGTTTTCTTGGCAGCCGGTTTCTTCTTGAGGTCTTCCTCTGTCATGATGGTCACTCTCCGGTTGCTGTTGTCTGACAACACATCGATGACTATCTTGTTGATCTGTTCTTTCAGTCCGTTGATGAAGTCGGCAGGGTCATAGGTCTTGTGTTCGATGTCGCGGAGCTTCTTCTCCCAGATACCGGTCAGTTCGCAACTCTTCAGCAGTTCCTCATGGATGGTGTCAATGAGTTCGATGCCTGTCGGGGTTGCCATTAGATTCTTGCGTTGGCGACGGATGTAGTGGCGCTTGAAGAGGGTCTCGATGATGCCGGCACGGGAGGAAGGTCGGCCGATTCCGTTCTCCTTCAATGCTGCACGAAGTTCTTCGTCTTCTACGAATTTGCCGGCTGTTTCCATCGCACGCAGCAGGGTTGCCTCGGTATAATACTTAGGTGGCGTGGTCCATTTCTCCGTCAGGGTAGGCTGATGATCTCCCGATTCGCCTTTTGTGAAGGATGGGAGGGTTCTTTCTTCTACCACTTCCTTCTTGGCGCCATTACCTGAGTCTGCATTTCCGTTGGCGTTATCTGAAGCATCATCGTCATCTGCATTCTTTACATCCTTGGCATAGACTACTCGCCAGCCCGGTTCGAGAATTTCCTTACCGCTCACCTTGAACTCTATCTTCTCCGGTTTTGGACCATCTTCGTTGATTACCTCGCCCAATACGGTGGTGGTGGAGAATTTACAGTCCGGATAGAACACGCTGATAAAGCGCTTGGCGATGAGATCATATACGTTTGCCTCCATATCGGTGAGTCCGGTTGGCGGAACACCGGTTGGGATGATGGCGTGGTGGTCGGTTACCTTGCTGTTATCGAAAACCTTCTTGCTCTTCGGCAATTTCTTGCTGATTGTTGCGAGCTGCTGGATGAGTGGGAGGTATTTCTGCTGACTCATGATCTTTGCCTGACTTACTCCGTTCAGAATCTGTGGACATTTCGGATAGATATCGTCGGTCAGGAACTGGGTATCTACACGAGGATAAGTGGTGTACTTCTTCTCGTAGAGACTCTGGATGAGCTTCAGCGTAATATCGGCAGAGTAAGCAAACTTCTTGTTGCAATCTACCTGCAGCGAGGTGAGGTCGTAGAGATGAGGTGGTGCCTCGTTTCCCTTCTTCTTACTTACATCGGTAACGGTGAAGGGTTTGCCGGCGATGGTGCTGAAAGCCTTCTCGCCTTCCTCCTTGCTGGTAAACTTGCCGCTGGTTGCCGTAAACTGGGTGTCGCGGTAGATGGTGGCGAGTACCCAGTAAGGTTCGGAAACGAAGTTGTCGATTTCCTTCTGGCGGTTTACGATGAGGGCAAGGGTAGGGGTCTGCACCCGGCCGATGCTGAGCACCTGTCGGTTCTGTCCGTATTTCAATGTATAAAGTCGAGTGGCGTTCATACCGAGAATCCAGTCGCCGATGGCACGGGAAAGTCCGGCAAGATAGAGTGACTGATATTCCCCCTGGTCTTTCAGTTCCTGGAATCCCTGCTTGATGGCTTCATCGGTCATGGATGAAATCCACAGTCTCTTGACCGGGCATTTTGCCTGTGCCTTCTGCATCACCCATCTCTGGATGAGTTCTCCTTCCTGTCCGGCGTCACCGCAGTTGATGATGCTGTCGGCAGCCTGCATCAGTTTCTCAATGGTAGCAAACTGCTTCTTGATGCCTTCATCGTTGATGAGCTTGATACCGAAGCGCTGTGGAATCATCGGCAACGCCGAAAGGCTCCAATGTTTCCACATTGGAGTATAATCATCCGGTTCCTTCAGCTCACAAAGGTGGCCGAAGGTCCATGTTACTTGGTAACCATTACCTTCCATATAACCGTCGCGTGCCGTGGTAGCCCCGATGATTCGGGCGATGTCCTTAGCCACACTCGGTTTCTCTGCTATACAAACTATCATTCTTTATTCTTATTTCTGTTTGCAAAGGTACAATAAAATAATGAGATAGCCATCATTTAGTCTCCTTTTTCTCATTGCCGGGAATAAAATATTCCACAAAAAAGGTCGCCCTGAAAGAGCAAAAGCTTCTTGCATTCAAAGCTTTTGCCCTTTCAGGGCGACCTTGCTGATTGTTATCTAACCCAGGGCGCTGCCCTGGGCTAGGAGCTTCTGCCCTTTCAGGGCGTGTTCGTATAAATCCGCGTGCGATTACTCGTACTCCTGCCAGCTCTTAATCTGCAACTGGTCTTGGCTCATTGTGCAGAATGCCTCGATGAAGGCAGAAGCCAGACGGGCATTGGTGAACAGAGGAATGTTGTGGTCGATGGCACCACGACGGATTCTGTAACCATTGGTCAACTCACGCTTGGTGTGATTCTTAGGGATGTTGACGATGAGGTCGAACTTGTGGTCGGCAATCATCTGCATCACGTTAGGAAGATCCTTGTGGTCCTCATCAGGCCATCCTACGGCTGTAGCCTTCACGTTGTTCTCGTTCAGGAACTTCGCTGTACCGGCTGTAGCGTAGATGGTGTAACCATTCTTTACCAGCGCCTGGGCTGCGTCGAGCAGAGAAGCCTTCTCCTTCGCACCACCGCTTGAAAGCATAATGCCCTTGTCCTTTGAAGGAATCTTGTAGCCGGTGGCAATCAATGAGTTGAGCAATGCCTCCTCGAAAGTATCACCCATACAGCCTACCTCACCGGTAGAGCTCATATCTACACCCAAAACTGGGTCGGCGTTCTGCAAACGGGCGAATGAGAACTGGGATGCCTTCACACCCATGCGGTCGATATCGAAGGCAGACTTGTCTGGCTTCTGATATGGAGCGTCGAGCATGATGCGGGTAGCAGTCTCGATGAAGTTGCGCTTCAATACCTTGCTCACGAATGGGAATGAACGGGATGCACGGAGGTTACACTCGATAACCTTCACATCGCGACCCTTAGCCAAGTACTGGATATTGAAAGGACCAGAGATGTTGAGCTCCTTGGCGATGGCACGTGAAATCTTCTTGATCTGACGGGCTGTAGCGAAGGAAATCTGCTGGGCAGGGAAGGTCATGGTAGCGTCACCTGAGTGAACACCTGCATACTCTACGTGCTCTGAAATACCATACTCTACAATCTCACCGTTCTGGGCAACACCGTCGAACTCAATCTCGTTGGTCTCTGTCATGAACTGGGAGATAACTACAGGGTATTCCTTAGAAACCTCAGAAGCTGCCTCCAGGAAGCGACGCAACTCGTCGTCATTGTGGCAAACGTTCATGGCTGCACCGGAAAGAACGTAAGATGGACGAACGAGAACAGGATAGCCTACCTCGTCGATGAACTTCTGAACATCCTCCATAGAGGTGAGGGCGCTCCACTTAGGCTGGTCGATGCCCAGCTTATCAAGCATGGCAGAGAACTTACCACGGTTCTCGGCACGGTCGATGTTGACAGGAGATGTACCCAGGATTGGCACAGACTGGCGATGGAGCTTCATAGCCAGGTTGTTTGGAATCTGACCACCTACAGAAACAATCACGCCACGTGGTGACTCCAGGTCGATGACATCGAGTACACGCTCGAATGAAAGCTCATCGAAGTAGAGACGGTCGCACATATCGTAGTCGGTAGATACGGTCTCTGGGTTGTAGTTGATCATGATTGACTTGTAACCCAACTTGCGGGCTGTGTTGATGGCGTTTACTGAACACCAGTCGAACTCTACAGAAGAACCGATGCGGTAAGCACCAGAACCGAGAACGATGACAGACTTCTCGTTCTTGTAGTAGTTGATGTCGTAACCCTCTACGGCGTAAGTCATGTAGAGATAGTTGGTGAGGTCTGGATGCTCGCTAGCCACAGTAGGGATGCGCTTCACGGCAGGAAGAATGTTCAACTTCTTGCGCAGTGCACGAACAGCGAGAACCTCCTTCTCCATGTTGGTATCCTTGGTCTTCAATACGAAGCGGCCAATCTGGAAGTCAGAGAAGCCCAATACCTTAGCCTCGCGCAATACCTCGGCAGGAATCTCCTCCAAAGTATTATATTCAGAAAGCTTGTGCTTGTAATCTACAATATTCTTCATGCGCTCGATGAACCAAGGGTCAATCTTGGTCAACTCCTCGATGCGCTCGATGGTGTAGCCTTCCTCCAGAGCTTGGGCGATGGCGAAGATACGGAGGTCGGTAGGGTTGGAAAGCTCCTCATCCAGGTTTTCGAACTTGGTATGGTCGTTGCCTACGAAACCGTGCATTCCCTGACCAATCATACGGAGACCCTTCTGGAGCATCTCCTCGAATGAACGGCCGATAGACATGATTTCGCCTACAGACTTCATGGAAGAACCAATCTTGCGGCTTACACCGGCAAACTTGGTAAGGTCCCAACGAGGAATCTTGCAGATCATATAGTCGAGAGATGGAGCCACATAAGCTGAGTTAGGAGTACCCATCTCGCCAATCTGGTCGAGTGTATAACCGAGGGCAATCTTGGCAGCAACGAAAGCCAGAGGATAACCTGTAGCCTTAGAAGCAAGAGCAGAAGAACGGCTCAAGCGAGCATTGATTTCGATGATACGGTAGTCGTTGGTCTCTGCATTGAAAGCATACTGGATGTTGCACTCACCCACGATCTGGAGGTGACGGACGCACTTCACGGCGATGTCCTGCAACATCTTCACCTGCTCGTCGGTAAGAGAACAGGTAGGAGCCACCACGATAGACTCACCTGTGTGAATACCCAGTGGGTCGAAGTTTTCCATAGAGGCAACGGTGAAGCAACGGTCGTTAGCATCACGGATGCACTCGAACTCAATCTCCTTCCATCCCTTCAGGCTCTCCTCAACGAGTACCTGAGGTGCGAAAGTGAAGGCAGATTCAGCAATCTCCTTGAACTCCTCTTCAGTCTTGCAGACACCAGAACCGAGACCACCCAGCGCATAGGCAGAACGGATCATGATAGGGTAGCCGATGTTGCGTGCCGCAGCCACAGCCTCCTCCATGTTCTCGCAAGCGTGGCTTACAGGAACCTTGAGGTCAACCTTGTTAAGCTCCTTCACGAAGAGGTCGCGGTCTTCCGTGTTCATGATAGCCTCTACAGAGGTACCCAACACATCCACGCCATACTCCTTGAGCACGCCGCTGAGGTAAAGCTCTGTACCAACGTTCAAACCCGTCTGACCACCCCAAGCCAGCATAATGCCGTCTGGGCGCTCCTTCTTGATAATTTCAGTTACAAAAAAAGGTGTCACCGGCAAGAAATAAACCTTGTCAGCAATACCTTCACTTGTCTGAATTGTAGCAACGTTTGGATTAATGAGGACGGAACTAATACCCTCCTCGCGCAAAGCCTTGAGAGCCTGCGAACCGGAATAGTCAAACTCACCTGCCTGGCCGATCTTCAAAGCACCGGAACCCAGAACGAGGACTTTCTTAAGCTGTTTCTTCATCATTATATATAACTATAAGTTTGTTCTTTATATGTCTTGTTATTTATGTTTTTAGCAACTAAACTGCATTTGGATTAGTTCACAAATGGTAGACACACTATTTCGGGATGCAAAGTTACGCTATTTATTTGATTATTCCAAATTTTCTGCAAATCTTTACAGTTAAATAACATCAATTATTATTATTTCTTCTCTAGAAAGTCGTATTTTTGCAATTATTTTGTTACTTTTGCAGCGGCTTTTAGTCATGTAGAAAAAGAATAAAAATAGCAAACAAGATAAATATAACAACAATGAAAGTCGGATTATTCGTCCCTTGTTATGTGGATGCCCTTTACCCTGAAGCGGGTGTGGCTACATACAAGTTGCTTAAGCATTACGGACTAGACGTGGGTTATCCCGAAAAACAGACTTGCTGCGGCCAGCCAATGGCTAACGCGGGTTTTCAGGACAAGTCGGAGAAGGTCATAGAGACATTTGATGAGTTGTTCAAGGATTACGATTACATCGTAGCTCCTTCTGCCTCATGTGCTGCTTACGTAAAGGTGTATTATCCTAAAATCCTTGAGGGTAAGCACGAGTGTGTTTCCTCTAAAAAGATTATGGATGTCGTGGAATTCCTTCACGATGTGCTGAAGGTTGATCATGTGCCGGGCAAATTCCCGCATGTGGTGAGTGTGCACAACAGTTGTCATGGTGTGCGCGAACTGGGATTGTCATCTCCTTCTGAGCGCCACATCAAGCCTTTCAACAAGATTATCGACCTGTTGAATATGGTGGAAGGCATTACCATCCACGAACCGGAGCGCAAGGATGAGTGCTGCGGATTCGGCGGTATGTTCTCTATTGAGGAGCCTGCCGTTTCTACCCGTATGGGCGAGGAGAAGATCAAGCGCCACATGGCTACAGGCGCTGAGTTTGTTACCGGACCGGATTCTTCCTGTCTGATGCACATGGCTGGAATCGCCAAGAAAGAGAAGATGCCGATCAAGTTTATTCATGTTGTTCAAATATTAGCTGCAGGACTATGAGTACAGAACATTCCAAGAGAGCTGCGAAGTTTACGCAGAACGTAGAGAAGACCACCTGGCACGACGCTACCTTCTGGTCTGTTCGTCAGAAGAGAGATAAGATGGCGCAGGAACTTCCTGAGTGGGAAGACCTACGTGAGCATGCGTCTGAAATCAAGATGCATACGATTACCCATCTTGCCGATTACCTCGATATGTTTTCCAAGAATCTGGAGAGCCGCGGGGTGAAGGTTCACTGGGCAAAGGATGCACAGGAATTTAATGAGATTGTGCTCGGTATCCTGAAAGATCATAACGTGAAGAAGATGGTGAAGTCGAAGTCGATGCTCACCGAGGAGTGCGAGATGAATCCTTATCTGGAGCAGCACGGCATTGACGTGGTGGAGACCGACCTGGGTGAGCGCATCATCCAGCTTCTGGGTCAGAAGCCTAGCCATATCGTGATGCCTGCCATCCACCTGAAGCGTGAGGAGGTAGGTAAGATGTTCGAGGAGAAGGGAATCTCCAAGGAAATCGGCAACTATGATCCTACTTATCTGACCCGCTGTGCCCGTCATCATCTCCGCGACCAGTTTATGGAAGCCGGAGCAGGTATGACCGGATGTAACTTCGGTGTGGCTGCCACCGGCGATTGCGTGGTTTGCACCAACGAGGGTAATGCGGATATGACCACTTCCATGCCTAAGCTCCATATCGTAGCGATGGGTATTGAGAAACTGGTTCCTGATTATAAGTCATTGGCTGTGTTCCAGCGCCTGCTTTGCCGCTGCGGAACCGGTCAGCCTACCACTACCTTTACCTCTCATTTCCGCCAGGCTCGTCCGGGTGCCGAGATGCATGTGGTATTGGTGGATAACGGCAGAAGCGACATTCTTGCTGATAAGGACCACTGGCAGACGTTGAAGTGTATGCGCTGCGGTGCCTGCATGAACACCTGTCCGGTTTATCGCCGTTCGGGCGGATACAGTTACACCTATTTTATACCGGGTCCTATTGGCGTGAACCTGGGTATGCTGAAGAATCCTCAGAAGTACAGCGACAATGTTTCGGCATGTACTTTGTGCTTGTCTTGCGATAATGTCTGTCCTTCCAAGGTAGGACCGGGTTCTCAGATTTACGTATGGCGCCAGAGTCTGGAGAAGTTGGGTAAGGCTGATCCTGTGAAGAAGGCGATGTCGAATGGTATGAAGTATCTCTTCGATCGTCCTGCGCTCTACACCACTGCCCTGAAGTTTGCTCCGCTTGTCAATCTGGTTCCTGAATGCTGTACGCACTTCAGCAATTGGAATGCCTGGGGCATCGGTCACGCCAAGCCTGAGTTTGCAAAGAAGAGTTTCCATCAGCTTTGGAAAGAAGGAAAGGTGAAGTAGTGGGTCATCATAAAGTTCAAAGTTCAAATTTCAAAGTTCAATGAAGAAAGAAGATTTCCTGAACAAGTTGCGTAAGAATACGCACGTTCAATTCGATATGCCAGCCGTAGATGTGAAGGGTATCCAGTATGAGGATACGCTGAAACAGTTTATTGAGATGACGGAATCGGTAGGTGGCCACGTGATAGAAGCGAAGGAGGGTGAGAGTCTGGATGAGCTGGTGAAGAAGGCTTATCCGGAAGCCAAGGTCTTTGCTTCTCATCTGCCAGAAATTACGATTGCCCAGAAGAATCCTGATACGGTGGCTGAGGCTAATGACCTGAATGGTACTGATGTGGGTATTGTTCGTGGTGAAGTGGGTGTTGCCGAGAATGGCTGCATCTGGATTCCTCAGACCATGAAGGAGAAAGCGGTGCTTTTCATCTCGGAATACCTTGTGATATTCCTCGAAAAAGAGAAGATTGTGAACAATATGCATGAGGCTTATGCCCGTATTGAGATGGATCCGAAGTACAATTTCGGTACTTTCATCAGTGGTCCTTCCAAGACTGCCGATATTGAGCAGGCTCTGGTTATGGGTGCGCAAGCTGCTCGTGGTGTGACAGTTATACTCTTGTAAAAGGCAGAAATCCCGAAGCTCACTATCGTGTGAACTTCGGGATTTCTCTTTATACTTTCCATTCATAGGTGTCGTAAACCACGCCTCTTCCTCCGTAACCTTCCTTGTGGGCGATGAGGCCTTCGTTGATCCAGGCTCCCTGCTGTTCCGTAGAACTGCCGAAGTCCAGATAGGGATAATCGGGGTAATCATGATACATAATCTGTTCGTAGATAGCCTCCATGGCTCCGAATTCCTTTCCCTCATCGTTGGTAGAACTATATTGTCCGTGTACCACTTGCTGGGTAATATAAAAGGTGAGGCCTCCTATAATGTGCCCGTTGCGATAAGCATTGTATTGGATGATATTCTCGGGGAATCGACTTTTCAGGAGTTCCATTTCCTGAAGCGTGTGTACCGGTTTGGCACCAAATCGCTTTTCCAGGTTCTCATTCAATACCTCCCAGAATTCCGACAGGCTTGCATCTCTCACTACGGTCACTCCATTCTGATGAGCCTTCTTCAGGCGGCGCAGGTGGTCTTTGCGCCAGCGCAATTTCTGCTGCATGAAGATGGTTGTGCCGATATTGCGGAGCGAAAGATGAGCCTTGCATTTCCAGAAGATGGCATAGAGATCTTCTTCTGAAGGATGGAGATGATAGATCCAGGGAATAGGACGATACTGTACCTTCTCGAAACCCTGAAGACGCAGATACACATTCAGTTCTTCAAAGAGTTGGCAGACATCTGAAATCGTGACGTGGATGTTCATGATCAGTCCGCCATAGGTGAGTCCGAAATGCGAGCAGAGGGTCTTGCCTACCTGATGGGCTGGCAGGATGGAATGGAGCTTTCCCTTCTTGAAGAATAGGAGGGAATAGTCCTTGAACCGGTCGGAATGGTAATCCATATAGTTGCGGTAAAAGAGAAACGTAGCGTTTCGGGCTTTTGCCACATACTCATCCCATTGCTGGCGATATTCGGGGGTGTATTTGATGATTTCAAACATGATGTCTTGCATATCTGAGGTATTCGTCATATTCGCGTATGTAGTCTTCTTCCTTAAACTTTTGAGAAGCCAGAACCAGACACAATGAGCCGGAAGAGAAATCATCCAGTGTTCGCCAGATATTGACATCCACGAACAGTCCCTCCCAAGGGTGGTTGAGATGATAGGTCTTCTTCTGTTCTCCATTATCCAGTGTTACCGAAAAGGAACCACTGGCTGCTATGATGAATTCCTGGCATTCCTTGTGAGCATGGCCACCGCGACTTTCTCCACCCGGAACATCATAGGTCCAGTAGGTACGGGCAATGGCAAAGGGAATATGCGTCTCTCCCTCTGCCACTGTCAGGTTGCCTCTAGGGTCGAATATCTTGGGTAATGTGATAATTCTTCCTAATTCTTTCATGTCTATTTCTTCATATATGGGTCGGTTCCCAATACAGTCTTTGCCAGGCGCTTTGCCTTGTCGCGGAGCTGGTTGAGGTCATCGCCCTTCTCGCCGTAGCAGAGTACAACGCCCATGCGGCGGCCTACGTGAGCCTCTGGCTTGCCGAAGATACGGATGCGGGTGTGGTCTTCCTTCAGGGCATCGAGCATATTGTAGTTTAATGGCTCGGTGCTTTCCTCTGGTGAGAGGATGACGGCAGAACAGCCGATGTGCTCCAGATGGATTCCGGCGATAGGCAAGCCCATCACGGCACGGAAGTGGAGCTCAAACTCGCTCAGGTTGGTGGTGTGACCGAGGGTTACCATACCTGTATCGTGTGGACGAGGACTCAACTCTGAGAAGATGACTTCGCCCTGCTTGCTCAGGAAGAACTCTACGCCCCAGAGACCGGCACCTGTCAATGCCTTGGTTACTTCACCTGCAATGTGCTCAGCCTTCTTCAAAGCCTCCTCTGGAATCTGGAATGGCTGCCAGCTCTCGCGGTAGTCGCCGCCCTTCTGTACATGGCCGATAGGTGGACAGAAGAGGGTAGGACCGTCTTTCTGGGTAACGGTGAGGAGAGTGAACTCTGAATCGAAGTCGATAAATTCCTCGATGATTACTTCCTTCACGTCGCCACGACCTTCTTCCATTGCTTCCTTGTAAGCCTCCTTCAGTTCATCATCGTTGTGAACATAGCTCTGACCATGGCCGCTTGAACTCATCAGAGGTTTCACTACGCATGGGAAACCGATTTCATCGGCAGCGTTCTTAAACTCCTCGAAGGTCTTGGCATAGAAGTACTTGGCGGTGCGCAGACCCAGTTCCTTGGCGGCAAGGTCGCGGATGGCACGGCGGTTCATGGTGTAGTTTACGGCACGGGCAGAAGGCACAACTTGAATGCCCTCCTTCTCGAAGTCGAAGAGTCGCTCGGTGCGGATAGCTTCAATCTCAGGCACGATGATGTCTGGGTGATGTTTCTCTACCACTGCGGTCAATGCGTCGCCATCGAGCATCGAGAACACTTCTCGCTCGTCGGCTACCTGCATGGCTGGTGCATTGTCATACTTGTCGCAAGCGATGACGTACTGTCCTGCTCGCTTTGCGGCGATGGTAAATTCTTTGCCCAGTTCGCCTGAGCCCAAAAGCATAATCTTCTTCATTTATATGATGTTTAATATTTTATGTCCCTAAAATTAATCACTAATAATTAATCACTAAGTCCGAACTTCTTTCTGATAAATTCTGCGATAAACTTCTCTGTTTCTTCGATTCCCAGATGGCTGCTGTTGATGCAGAGGTCGTAGCTCTCGCTGTGTCCCCACTTCTTGCCTGTATAGTAATCGTAGTAAGAGGCGCGCTGCTCCTCATGGCTTTCGATAAACTTGCGGGCGGAGGCTCTGTCGATGCCCTTTCGCTTGCACACTGCCTTGATGCGGTCGTCGATGTTGGCGGTGATGAAGATGTTGATCACGTTCTTGTAATCACGCAGTACATAGTCGGCGGTTCTGCCCACAAACACGCAGTTGCCCTCATCGGCAGCCTTTCTGATGGCGTCGCTCTGGAACTTGTACAGACCTTCCTGCGAGAAGTCGTTGTGATAGAAATTGCTATCGCTCAGGAAGGGCAGATGGGTATGGAAGAGAGACTTGAAGAATCCCTTCTGCTCATCGTTCTGCTCGAAGAATTTCTCCGAGAATCCACTCTCCTTGGCGGCAAGATTCAGCAGCTCACGGTCGTAACATTTGCAACCGAAATCCTCCGCCAGCTTCTCGGCGATGATATGGCCGCCGCTACCTATCTGGCGACCTACGTTTATGATAATCTTGGTCATAAGTATAAAATTTTAGCTGTTAACTGTTAACTGTTAACTTTCATGTTTTCTCTATGTTGTTTCTTCAACTTGTTCATGTACCATGACATTACGATGGCGGCGATGACTGCGGCCGAGAAATCGGAGATAGGCATGCTGCACCATACACCGTCAATGCCCCATATCATCGGCAGGAAAGCCAGGAGCGGCAGAAGGATGAGCAACTGTCTCGACAAGGAGAGGAAGATACTGATCTTCACCTTTCCGATGCACTGGAAGAAGTTGGTGATAACCATCTGGAACCCGATGATCGGGAAGCAGAACATCACCACTCTGATCGCCTTGATGCCTAAGTCTATCAGCTGCTTATCGGTAGTAAACATTCTCGCGCAGTAGTAAGGCAGGAACATCGCTATCAGCCAGCCCGTTACCATGATGGCGGTGGCGGCAATGATGCTCAGGTTCAATACGCGCATCAGGCGGTCTAGTTTCTGGGCTCCGTAATTGTAGCCGGCGATAGGCTGCATTCCCTGGTTGACACCTAACACGAACATGATGAACACCATCGCAATACCATTGGCTATTCCGTAGGCTCCCACGGAGAGGTCGCCTCCGAACCGTACCAGCTGGTTGTTGATGAAGATGACGATGATGCAAGCGCACACGTTCATCAGGAACGGCGAAATGCCGATGGCAAGGATATTATCCACGAGTTTCTTCTTCAGTCTGTAGATGCCTTTCTTGAAGTGGAGCAGCTCGCTCTTGTTGCTGAAGAGCTTGATCTGCCACATCAGCGCCATCAGCTGCGATAGGATGGTGGCGATGGCGGCACCCTGTATTCCCCATTTGAAGACGAGGATGAAGAGGGCATCGAGTATCACGTTCATCACCACCGTGAAGATGGTGGCGTACATCGCCTGCTTGGGCTTGCTCGCTGCTCGGAGCAGGGCGTTCATGCCGAAATACATGTGGCTTACCACATTGCCCAGCAGGATGATGACCATATACTCATGTGCATAGATGAGCGTCTGGTCGCTGGCTCCGAAGAATCTCAGGATTGGGTCGAGGAAGAGCAGACAGATGATGCTCAGTCCGATACCGATGATGAGATTCAGTGAAATCGTGTTACCCAGAATGTTTTGCGCTGTGGCATAGTCTTTTTGTCCCAACTTCACGCTGATGGCAGTAGACGCTCCTACGCCCACACCGGCTCCGAAGGCAGCGGTGAGGTTCATGAAGGGGAAGGTGATGGCGAGACCTGAGATGGCCATGGCTCCCACACCCTGACCGATGAATACTCGGTCAACGATGTTGTAGAGTGAGGCGGCGGTCATCGCAATCATCGCTGGCAGGGCATACTGAACGAGCAGCTTGCCCACCGGCTTGGTTCCTAATTCTAATGTCGCTTGTTTATTTTCCATTTATATCTGTTTTTTCCTCATAGCCGCTCGCCCAGCTTCTTTCAGAATGCAATTGCAGCGGCTACTTGTCTGCAAAAGTACAAAAAATATCTGATACCTTATTATATATATGAGAAAAACTTGCATTTCATGATAAAAACTTCCCTTTTCCTTTGGTGTTTTCGTACAATTTCTGTACTTTTGCACTTCAGAATAAACAATTCAACTGATTAATAAATGCAATACAGAAATATTGCAGCAACAACAATAACAAACCGGACTACCGATATAATGATGAAAAAATTTTTGATGCTTTATGCATTCTTAATGACTGCTCTCTCTTTGTTTGCTCGCGAAGACAGGGTTAGCAATTTTGAGCAACTGATGCGGTTGCCCCGCATCGCCGAAACCGATATGGTGTCGTATCCGGGAGGCAAGTGTATGATGTATCGTCTTTATCTCAGAGACAAAGACCTCAGTCACACTCCCTTTTCGGTAAGTCGCCCTGCAGAATTTCTCTCTTCCCGTTCCATAGAGCGCAGAAAGAGACAGAATCTGCCCATCGATGTTACTGATTTGCCTGTGGCTCCTGCTTATGAGCAGGCTGTAAGCGAGGCAGGCATCGAGATTGTGGGCAAGAGCAAATGGAACAATACCCTGCTGGTCCGCATTCATAAGGAGAAGGAACTACGGAAACTGGATGATCTCGATTTCATCACACGGAAAATGAAGGTCTTCTCTGCTCCCGATTCTGTCAGTCAGCGCGTCAGAAGTAGCGTTCGCAGGGGATTGAACGATTGGACTGGTGGAGTAGGCGAATATGGTGCTGCCGATGCGCAGATCCAGTCGCTCAACGGTAAGCGGCTGCATGCTGCCGGACATTTGGGCAAAGGAATGATGATTGCTGTCTTCGACGGCGGATTCATGAATGTGGATAAGATTCCGGCGCTGCATAATATCAGATTGGCGGGCGTTAAGGACTTTGTGGTTCCTCAATCCAAGAATGTTTTCGCCGAGATGGAGCATGGAACGATGGTGCTTTCTACAATGGCTGCCAACGAACCCGAAAGATTCGTGGGGGTGGCGCCTGAGGCTCAATATCTGCTGGTGCGCTGTGAAGATGAGCGCACAGAGAGTCTGGCAGAAGAGGATTACTGGGCTTTTGCGGCTGAATATGCTGACAGTTGCGGCGTGGATGTCATCAACTCTTCGTTAGGCTATCATGGCTTCGATGATGCGTCTACCAACCATCATTATTATGAGCAGGACGGCAATTCTACCCTCATCTCCCGTACCGCTTCGATGTGTGCTGACAAGGGAATCATCTGTGTCAATTCTGCAGGAAACGACGGAATGGGAAGCTGGAAGAAAATCAATTTCCCTGCCGATGCACGCAATATCCTTACCGTGGGCAGCGTAAACGAAATGGGCGAGAATGCGGCTTTCAGTGCCGTGGGACCTACTGCTGACGGCAGAATCAAGCCTGACGTGATGGCTTACGGAAGTCCTACCTGTGTGATTACGGGCCGTGGAAATATCATCAATGATAACGGAACGTCTTTCTCTTCTCCGCTCATCGCCGGAATGGTAGCGTGTCTCTGGCAGGCTTTGCCTCAGAAAACGGCTAAGCAGATTATGAAACTCGTGAGATTGGCTGGCGATAATCAGCAACACCCCGATAATGTATTCGGATATGGTGTGCCTGATTTCTGGAAGGCTTATCAGACGGGGAAAGCGATTAAGTAGTTAATAGTTGATAGTTATTAGTTAACAGTTGAAAGTTTATAGTTTACAGCAATCTTGCAAACGGCTAAGCCCTATAAACTATTAACTTTCAACTATTAACTTTAAACAGTAAACTTTCAACTATAAACTGTAAATTTTAAACAGTAAACAGCATGGAACGACTTCGATTGTCCCTTTTTGAATTGAACTCGATGGTCCGTGAGGTCATTTCGATGTCCTTGCCCGACAGCTATTGGGTGGAAGCGGAACTCTCCGAGGCTCGCGAGGGCTACGGCGGGCACTGCTATCTGGAACTCATCGAGAAGGATGAGCGCTCTAATACGCCCATTGCCAAGGCGCATGCCTCCTGCTGGCGAAACCGATGGATGTTCATCAAACCGAATTTCGAGCGCATCACCGGACAGCGCATTCATGCCGGAATGAAGGTACTGCTGAAAGTGCACGCCCAGTTTCATGAGAATTATGGTTTCTCCTGGATAGTAGATGATATTGACCCTAACTATACGATGGGCGATATGGCGCGCAAGCGGCTGGAAATCATCAATACGCTGAAAGCAGAGGGCGTATTCGAACTGCAGAAGGAGTTGGTGCTCCCGATGTTCTGCCAGCGCATCGCCGTCATTTCCAGTGCTACGGCAGCAGGTTATGGTGATTTCTGCAACCAGCTTGCTGATAACGATTATGGTCTGCAGTTTCAAACCCGCCTCTTTCCGGCTACGATGCAGGGCGAGGGGGTAGAGCAGAGTGTGATAGCTGCCCTCGACAGTATCAATGCCGAATGGGAACAGTTTGACTGCGTAGTCATCATCCGAGGCGGTGGCGCTACGAGTGATCTCTCGGGTTTCGACACCCTGGCGCTTGCCGAGAATGTGGCAAACTTCCCGCTGCCTATCATCACGGGAATAGGACATGAAAGGGACGAGAGTGTGCTGGATATGATTTCTTTCCAACGTGTAAAGACACCGACAGCCGCTGCCGCCTTCCTCGTCAACCATCTTACCGAGGTTTATGCCCGTGTAATGAATGCGCAGGAGGCTATCGTGCAGAATGTGAAGCACCGTCTGCAGGTGGAGAAGATGAGGCTCGAAAGATTGAGCAACACGATTCCTGTCCAGTTTTCGCTGGTGAAGACGAAGCAGGGAGCCTATCTCGACCGTCTGATGAGCCATTTAAGCACAAATGTCCAGTCGAAACTATCGGAAGCCCAGCGCCATTTCGAGATTCTTTCTCAGAATATTCAGCCGATATTGGAAAGGAAGATGCTCAACGAGAGTCATCGTCTGCAGCTTCTTTCCCAGCGCATCCAGGCACAAGACCCCGAATTGTTGCTGAAACGTGGCTACAGCATTACGCTGAAAGATGGCAAAAGCATCCATTCTGCCTCGCAACTGAAGTCTGGCGACATCATTGAAACGAGGTTGGCCGAGGGCAGCGTGAAGGCAAAAGTTGAATAATAGTTTATAATTTATAGTTAATAGTTTATAGCAATCTGGCTCCAGACGCCCTGAACGTTGAACTTCACACGCCCTGAAAGGGCAGAAGCTCCTAGCCCAGGGCATCGCCCTGGGTAATAAAGGACGCAATCTTGTCGCCCTGTAAGGGCAAAAGCTTTAAAATATCCACTATTAACTCTGTTACCCCAAAACAAAATAAAAATATGGAAAAAGAAGAAATGAAATACGAACAAGCCGTAAGAGAGCTTGAAGAAATCGTAGAAAGAATGGAGAATGATGAACTCGATATTGATCAGCTCTCCGAGCAGTTGAAACGTGCCAAAACCTTGGTGAAACTCTGTAAAGACAAACTCACCAAGACTGATGAGGAAATCAAGAAACTCCTCAACGAGGATTGATTTACGATAAGCAGAAACTTGTTGGAAATTGTAGAAGAAAGTTGAATTTTCGCGCACGGATCTCACGGATCTCACGGATTTTGGCTCCTTCGGAGTTTTGGCTGTGAGGCTTAGTGAGTACCGTTGCTTGCAACGAAGAAGATCCGTGAGATCTGTGAGATCCGTGTGCGACTTAAATACCATCCGTAAATATGATACTTAGGCATCGTAACTATCTTGTTTACGGCCGGGGGGTAACTAGGGTGAGTAGGAAATCGCTTTTTCTGGGAGTCTATATATATACTATATCTTTCCTATAGTAAACGAACCTTTACATAAGGAAACTCTTAGAAAGTACTCTCCCCTTACTTACCCTACCCACCCGTAGAAGGGCAGGTCGGGGGCGGTATCCTGCTGCGAATAGTCATCCTCTGCTCTTGGCGATGAAGTCGGTGAAGGGTGAACCTCGATGCCAACCTTTAGCGTTAATAATGTGTTAAAAACACCCCATAACCCATTATAATAGAGATTCTTATATTTCTAGCATGCGCTGTATATACAAAGTTCTTTTTACTAGGGTTCACCCCAGAGCCGAAAAGGTGAATGCTTGGGGCAAGTGTTCCCCCCGCTGTTCACCATTTGGTAACTATCGACAAAGATACGACAAAAGGCTTCCTGTTTTATTTCAAGCAATGTTCGTTCATTGGCATTGGGGTTGTTGCATTATCCACTTCCTGTAAGAGGGTGTGTCATAAGTCTGGATAATAGTTGGTGTATAACAGTTGACTACCGCATGCACAACAGGTGTTGTGCATGCGCATATCAGCTGTTATGCAAGCGCACAACAGCTGTTGTGCGACCGAAGATACTGACTGTCTCAACAACATATCCTATCTCTTCCAACAACTTATTCTGTCTCTTCCAACAACATATCCTATCTCTTCAAGCAACATATTCTATCTCTTTCAACAAATAGAAGAGGGTGAATCATAAACTTATGACACATCCTCTTTCAATTTGACTTGAATAGAACGCAAACCAGCGTTTTACATGGTAAAGGTCTTGAAAATCCCTCACTCTGAGGAATTTCCGAACGCATATCAAGGCTAAGCCTAACTACAACCTTTGCACCCCACTTGTATTGTTTCTGCTTCTCGCAAATGTCCTCGCCCAAACTCCAGTAGAATTTGAGCATTTCCGTATTCACTTTGACAGCTGCTTTAAGTTGTGCCATGCGGAAACGTTTCTTCAGGTCAGACAATCACTTCACATAGTTCTTGTCTGCCATGAAGGAGTCGCTATTCACGAACTGCGGTATATTATCTTTATTTTTCATATCATTACCTTTTTTGAAATCCTTAGTTTCCTTTACATCAGAAAGTGTTGCTTCAATGTCTTCTATTGTAGGCAACTGGCTCTGTATGTTTTCAGGCATGAGCTTAGACATCCTTCTTGTAATTGTGCAACAAGTTATTGCACATTTACTTCGTCTAATTTGGAAACAGCTTGTTGTCAAATTGTAAGTTGCTCATTATAAAACTGATACCATTGTCTGATATACTTCAAGTTTCTGTATGAAAGCCCTTTCATATCTGGGAACTCTGCCACAACTTGTGGAAAGTTTACTCTAACAATCCCAACTCTTTCAGATAGCCCTCAATCTCCTTGTCAAGGTCAGCACGTTTGGCCTCCAGGTCCTTGATTGCCACGTAGTTTGTTTGCAACTTCTCAAAGTTTGTCAAGAAATTTCTGTTGTAATTCTTCGCTCATATCGTTATTTCTTTTTTATATTCAATGATTCACTGACATTGATATATTTTTCGTCTTTATCTGTTATATACTGATGGCTGTACTTTCCTTTTCCCTCATTTAGGATTATTACACCATTCCAAAAGGATGTCGGACTTATGGCATAGCTTGGGTCTAAACAGAATATTTTCTTGACACCGTCTTTTTGTTCTTCATACCCAATAGCAAGTACAGCATGAGCGCCACCTTTAAAAGACAGAGCGGTAATCAAAGGCGTGTCGCTATCTATTGCAGTCCTAAGTTCTTCTACAAAAGAAGTTTGGTCTGATAAAGATGCTGTATATTGAAGAGGCGAAGATGTAACCTCTTTAGCAAAAGAATGGGATAGCTTTTCTTTTATTTCGGAAAAATAAAATCCATCACGGCACAGTCCTTCTGTCACAAAGAACTCTTTGAAGAGTCTCCCTTTTGCGGTATTTCCCTTAAATGTTGTTTTCAAGTTGACAACTTGATTACGAGTAAGAACCTTTAGTATGAGCAGGTTCATCATCATGGAATATACGGCACAAGCCCCATCCATTTCTCCTTGTTGTAAATGGACAGGTTGCCACTTGCGGTTAAATACACTAACACCCGAAGCCGTTATATCTAAATCTTTAATAATCTTAATCATTGTCGCTTTGTTATATATCTAAATCTTTTGTAATCTTAATCATTGTCACTTTGTTATTCCCAACTGAATGTCCTTATTATAGAACGCAGTTTCTTTGCCTTTTCAAAACATTGTGTCCACAAAGACACAGCAAGTTATGTTTCGAGTTACTCGAAAACCTTTTGGGTTACTCCCAAAAGAACTTGCCTGTCGGTGATTTGTTCCTCCGTAGTCGGACAATTAAGATGGAAAGAACATATAAAAACAGCATAAAAAGTTTCTGATTTTTCTCATAGACAATTTAAATTTTATATTTTTGTGCAAAATTAGAAACAATGACAGAACTATTTCCATGACAGTCCTTTGCTGTCTAAATCTCTTGTGCTGAAAGGTGGTATAGCCATCAATCTCACCGTTTTCCAACTGCCAAGACTCTCGGTAGATATAGACCTTGACTTTACTGTGGATTGCGACCGAGAATCCATGCTCTCCATTCGCCAAGAAGTGAATAACGAGATTCTACGCTATATGGAGTCGGATGGTTCTCGAATCTGGTGCTGTGCTCGTCATCAATGATGCTTTTCTCTTATTCTTCTGCCAGTTCTTTCATCGCATCGTTTAATGTGTTGAAAAGAACGTTGATGTTTTCTTCTTCATTCTTGCATGCCTCCTTGAAGAGGGCAACTGGATCTTCGGTGCTGCTCTTGAGCGGAGTCTCGTTGAGCAGGATGTTGACATTGTTCAGCAACATGCCGTGAAGGGTAGGCATGTGGAGCTGGTGCTGCTCGCCCTCCTTGCTGCCACACTTCAGTCCGGCTGCGTATGCCTTCACGATGATGCGGACCAGGAGATGGATGGCCATCGGCTCGTCGGCGAGACTGATGAGAATGCCGTGGGTGTAATCGCGTACATGTTCTTCAAGAGTGGTAAACTTGCCTTGCAGAAGCCAGGTGAAGTTGCGCTTGTATTCAGATTCCATCGCCTTGTAAAGCTGGTTCGATTTGCAGGCTATGCGCAAGTAGTCGAGCATGGTTGGCTCAAAGGTCGGGTCAGCCTGTTTCATGCTGTCGAAGTTCTTTTTCATGCGCTCGTTGGCTTCCTCGGCAGTCTTGTAGTTGAGGCGTACGAGGGTAGAGAACATGATGTCGAAGAAGTATTGGTTTACCTCGCCATAGTGCTCCAGCATCATCTGCTTGATCTGTTTCGGGTCGTTCTTCTTGCTGAAGTCATTGCCTTCGATGGTAGCATCGATGATGCCACGTGCGTAAGCTTCGAAGAAACCTCTTACAAATGCAGCTACTGCCTGATAACTGTTGATTCTTTTGCTCATTTCTTGTCTGTGTTTATTGGGCTGTTCCAGTTTGGGAATAACAGCTTCTTATTCAAAAGTCTTAAATTCATACCCCTGTTCCATGAGCCATTCTATGGCCTGAGGGAGCGCTGTCTTCAGCTTTTCAATGCTCTTCAGCGAGTCGTGGAAGGTGATGATGCTGCCATTGCGGGCATATCGCTTCACATTGTTCACCACATCTTCTGCCGTCATCCATTTGGAATAGTCGCGCGTCACCACATCCCACATGATGACCTTGTAAGTGCGGTGCAGCCACCAATACTCACTTGGTCGCATCCAGCCGTGAGGTGGACGGAAAAGATGGGCATGGATGATATCGTTCGCCTTATTGGTGTTGAGCACGTAGGAGATGACGCGGTGCTTGAAGGCACCGATATGATTGAATGTATGATTGCCTACCTGATGACCCTCTGCCACAATCTGGTTGTAGAGGTCATGATTGCGCAATACATTCTCGCCTACCATAAAGAAAGTAGCCTTGATATTGTACTTTCTCAGGGTCTCTAAGATGAATGGAGTTGACTCTGGAATTGGACCGTCATCAAATGTAAGATAGACAGAATGGTCTTTCTTGTCCATTCTCCAGATGGCCTTTGGATATAACCATCTGAGCCATTTGGCTGGTTGCTCTATGAACATGGATAAAACAGGTTTATATGAATAATGAAAAGTTTGGTGTCGTGTTTCGCGACACCAAACTTTTTTCTATTTTTTACTGATTGCCTTCCGGCATTCTGCCACCTCTGCCATGATAGAGACGGTAGAGGTTGTTGAGCTGCTTCTCATACTTCTGCTCCAACTGTGGACTCACCATTCCGGCAGCCTCGCAGATGCTCTGCATGATCATGATCTGACGGATGCAGTCGTGCTCTGCCTGGAGGAAACGGTCGTTTGGCAGCGAGAGATAGTAGTTGAGGTATTGTGAAGCATTCTTCCATACCGCTTCTATATATTCCTTGCCCTTGGCTTTCTGACCGGTCATCAGCCAGCCGCGAGCCATATCCAAGCCACCGCTCATGTAGTCGAGCGTAACATTGTAGGCAGGAATCTCGGTATCAGCCTTCTTCAGAATGTTGATAGCCTTCTGTTTCTTGCCTTCGGCGATGAGCTGGAGGGCTGTCTGGGCGAGCAGGCGACGGTGGGTATAACACATACGCATGGTTGTCTCGTCGATGTAGAGCCCCTTCTGCTTCAGGTTGCCGAACTTGAATCGGGTCATGATGTTGTGATAAGCCTTCTCTGTATCGAAGTTCTTGGCACCTGGCTTGTTGGTGGTGAACGGAGTGATACGGTTCACAAGTCCCTCCTGTACGAAGTTGTCGCCGAGATTCATATAGTTTTCTTCGCCTACGGTGAGTGCTACGTAGAGCGGACGGGTCCAGTTACACTGTGCCAACATTTCGAGCATCATGAGGTCGCCCTTGTAGAGTGCGCTCTTGCCGGCAAGCGAGATGACCATCTTGTCAGGAATAGAATCTGATGCCATCATCATGCCGCTCTTCTTTACAGCCTCCTTGTCGATGGTGACATAGAGGGTATCTGTAGGGATGAAGTGCATGTCTGGATTCTTGCTGCGTACCCAGTTCTTCAGGATGTTCTTGAGCTCGAACGGTTCGTCACCAAACTGCTTCTTGGCATTCTCTGGATCCTGCTTGTAGAAGTCGAGAATCTGCTTCTTTGCTTCAGGTTCAACAGATACATATTCGTTGGTACCTGAACAGAAGTCGAGACGTGGCCAGGTGATTGGCACAGATGGTGAGTTGTATGCAGGACGCATCATCTGGTCGATATACCAGTCGGTCTGCAGGTAGCTCAGGTTACATACGCGGGCATCTGTTCCAACGCCTTCTACCTCCTGGTTGTACCAGAGTGGGAAGGTATCATTATCACCATTGGTAAAGATGATAGGGTTGCCCTTCTCCTGGAGTGACATCAGGTAGTTCTGACCGAAGTCACGGCAGGTGTAACGGTTTGAGCGGTCGTGATCGTCCCAAGTCTGTGATGCCATCTGGATAGGTACGAGAAGTGTGATGACTGCTACGATAGCTGTTACGGCAGTACCGCTGAGCTTCATCTTGCGCTTCAGAATGTCGATGATGGCGAGAACGCCGAGACCGCACCAGATAGCGTATGCATAGAATGAACCGGCATAAGCATAGTCACGCTCACGTGGCTGCATAGGAGTCTGATTCAGGTAGATGACGATGGCAAGACCTGTCATGAAGAACAGGAAGAATACAATCCAGAACTGCTGGATTCCGATAGGGAGGAGCACTTCCTCTTCCTTGCCGTTCTTCATTACCTTCTTCTTGCGGGTATACCAAGCCTGCCAGAAAAGTCCGATGAGACCGAGAATCAGCGGCATGCAATAGAATACATTGTGGCCCTTGTTCTCCTTCAGGTCGTCAGGCAATTTGCTCTGGTCGCCATAGAGTGAATCATCGATGAATGAGAAACCGGTAATCCAGTTTCCGTGCTCTGGCTCACCATTGCCCTGGATGTCGTTCTGACGGCCGGCAAAGTTCCACATGAAGTAGCGCCAGTACATGAAGTTGCACTGGTAAGAGAGGAAGAAGCGGATGTTGTCAAACTGTGACGGCATCTTCACCATCATACTCTCTCCGCAGCGGTCGTAAGGAATCTCTGTGCCTTCTACACCGCCCATCCAGTCTTCGTATGCCTGGGCATGAGCAGAACTGTACATACGAGGGAAGAGCATATTCTGGGCATAGATATACTTATTCTTGTGACTTACTACGAAGTAAGAGTCCTTCTCATCAGCCGAAGCCTTCTCCTTGCGCTGGTAAACCGGTGCGCCTTCCTTCATGACAGGCTTGCACATGTTGCCGTCTACTTCGAGGGCTACCTGTGATGTATAAGCCTGGCCATAGAACAGAGGGCGGTCGCCATACTGGTCGCGGCTCAGATAACTTCCCAGGGTAAAGATGTCCTCAGGAGAGTTCTGGTCCATAGGAGGGTTGGCAGAAGAACGGATCACGATGAGTGCGTAGCTGGAATAACCAATCATCAGCATCAGCATGCAGAGCAAGGCTGTATTCTTGACACGTGCTGAGATGAGCGGCAGGAGCTGCATCTTCTTCTTGGCGATGCCTGTAGATTCGTCAACGCCTGTTACTACTTCCTGCTTGCGCTTGTAGCCGAGTACGAACCAGAGGATAACCAGCACGATGATGCCAGTGATGGCAGCTGTCCAGCCATATCCGTAGAATGGGATGCCGAGCATGCCGAAGCCGAGAACGAAGGCGATATTCTGCTTCTTCTCGTTCTTCTCTGATGCATTACAGGTTTCGTAGATACCCCAGATAACTGAGGCTACAAGACAGATGATGTATACGATTTCACCGGTATTGAACGGACAGCCGAGGGTGTTGACAAAGAACAGCTCGAACCAGCCGCCTACGGTGATGATACCTGGAACCACACCATACAATACGGCTACCACTACGAGGAATGAAAGGAACAGCGCCAGGAGCGAGCCCTTGAGGTTGGCATGTGGCACCTTCTTGTAGTAATAAACCAATACGATGGCTGGGATACAGAGCAGGTTGAGCAGGTGGACACCGATACTCAAACCGGTCATATAGGCGATGAGCACAAGCCAACGGTCGCTATGAGGCTCGTCAGCATGGTCTTCCCACTTCAATATCAGCCAGAATACCACAGCGGTAAAGGCAGAAGAGAACGCATAAACCTCACCCTCGACAGCTGAGAACCAGAAGGTATCGCTGAAGGTGTAGATGAGTGCGCCCACCATACCGGATGCCTCGATGGCAATCAGCTTACTGGTAGTCAGTTCTTTCCAGTCGCTGATAACGAGTCGGCGAGCCAGGTGGGTGATGGTCCAGAAGAGGAACATGATACAGACGGCGCTCAGCAGGGCGCTCATCGTATTTACCATCTTGGCTACCTGGGTAGTGTCGCTGGCGAAATGTGTGAAGAAATTGCCTAAAAGCATGAAGAATGGTGCCCCAGGTGGGTGACCGATCTCCTGCTTGTAAGCAGTCGTAATAAACTCAGGACAGTCCCAGAAGCTGGCTGTCGGTTCAATTGTGGAACAATAAGTGAACGCCGCAATGATGAATGCGACCCATCCGAAGATATTGTCCACTAATCTGTACTGTTTCATTATTGTTTAAACTTTAATGTATTATATTTCTTTCTGAATGCTTTCTCTGTTTCTGAGTGCTTTCTCTGTGCCTTTCTAGGAAGGCACATTCCAGTTGCAAAGATAATAAAAAGATGAGATAATATGGATTTTTGCGCCTGTTTTTTAGGCATTATTATATAATAAGCCTATACATTTAAGAAATGCTCTTCCAGTTTCTCTCTCGGCATATCTGCCGTATCGTGGTAGTGGAGATGATGATTTACGCAGGCGATGTGCTTTACGTTATTGAGCACTTCGGCTACATCATGGCTTACGATGATAATGGCGCACTCCCGGTTGATCTGTTCCAGCATCTCGTACATCTGCTTCTGGAAACGGCGGTCGATGTAGGTGTTGGGCTCATCCAGTATCACTACATCGGGTTTCGAAACAATGGCGCGGGCGAGGAGTACTCGCTGCAGCTGTCCGCCGCTCAAGGCTGCGATATGGCGGTCTTTCAACTCCGTGAGCTGCATCTGTTCCAGACAGTCGAGAACCTGCTGGTGCTGTGCCTGGGTGTATCTCGAAAAGAGACTTTTGGTCTTGCTGAGTCCTGAGAGTACCACTTCATAAACGGAGATAGGGAACTGTTTGTCGAGATGATTGTATTGGGGCAGATATCCCATACTGATTTCCCTTACTTCCTCCCCGTCTTTATAAAAGCGGATGCTGCCGTCTGTGGGTTTCATCAGTCCCAGGATGAGGCGCATGAGGGTTGTCTTGCCACCACCGTTGGGACCGATGATGCCAAGATAATCGTCTTTGCAGACGGTGAGGTTGATATCGTGGAGCACCTCCTTGCCTTCGTAACCAGCCGAAAGATGCTCTATCTCTATTAACTTTGAACTTTGAACTTTGAACATTGAACTTTATGATTAGTTGTTGTTTTAACAAAGCTTTTGCCCTTACAGGGCGCCTTGTTAACTGCTATTATACCCAGGGCGATGCCCTGGGCTAGGAGCTTCTGCCCTTTCAGGGCGTGTGGAGCTTACTTCCCAACAACGATTTTCTTGCCTTGCACCGCTGCTGCCGCTTCCTGCATCGCCCAGTTCCACTCGCCCTGCAATGGATTGATATTCATTGGTTTGGTGTGGCTTTCGTTGATGAAAGTAGTGGTGTTGCGGTTGGCAAATTCTGCCTGTATCAGGCAGAACTTAATATTCTCTTTTCGGGCTCTCTGGATGAGGCTCTTCAGCTGGGAGGCACTAGGCTCCCTGCCTTCTTCCTCTATGGCAAGCTGCTCCAGCTGGTAATCACGGGCAAAGTAGGTGAGGATAGGGTGGTAGATCACAAACTTGCGTACAAGGTCTGGGTCCTTTTTGAAGCTCTCCTTGATGGTGCTGTCTCTCTTGTCGATGATGCTGAGCAGCGACTGGTAGTTCTTCTCGAAGAAAGCCTTGTTCTTCGGCTCCAGTTGGCAGAGTGCCTTGAAGATGTTGCTGGCTATGATGCGGGCGTTTTTGCAACTCATCCATACATGCGGGTCGATGTTGCCACCCGGAGTCTTGGCAGGCTTGATGCCCACGGAAGTATCTATCACTTTCATATCCGGAGCGTTGTCCTGCAGCTTCTTCATCCAGGTCTGTTCAAAACCGATGCTGCCCACTTTCAGATAGAGGGCACTCTTCGAAAGTTCCATCATCTGCTGGGCGTATGGCTCGTAAGTCTCTGGATTGTTACCATTCGATACCATTACGTTGACATCTACCTTGTCTCCGGCAATCTTATCTACGAAATATTGGTAGGGAGGGATGGTAACGGTTACAGTAGGCTTGGCATTACTTTCAGCCATGCCAGCCTTTTGCTGGTTGCTTTTGCAGCCAACCATTAGGGCGCATATTATAATAAGGTATAAAAATCTCTTCATAATTAAACGATAAAACTCAGTCCATAGACCAATAAAACATATCTTAGTACTTTTCCGATGGTGATACTGAGTATCGAAATCGGAATATTGGCTCTTGTCAAGCCTAAAACGATGGTGATGGCACTTCCCAATAGTGGGAGAAAGGCGAAGAATCCCATCCAGGCGCCTCTGCCTGCCATGAAACGTTCAGCCTTATCCAGACTTTTTTTCTTCACATGCAGGTATTTCTCTATCCATTCCATCTTACCCATTCTGCCCACACCGTAGTTGAACATGGAACCAAGCACATTGCCGATGCTACCGTAGATAACGAGGGGGAGAGGCTCTAGTCCAGCTGCCTGCAAGCCTGCCATTACTGCCTCGCTGCTGAATGGGAAGAAAGAACCTGCCAGAAAAGCTGCAGCAAGCATGCCCCAATAGCCCCAGTCGATTAAGAAACTGATAATCCAACTCATAGTAATATGCTCTCTGGTACGAGTATGTTGTAAGCCATGATAAGTACCAGCATGATGAGCAGCAGGATGAAGGAGATGTTGGTAAACTTACCTCTGGTGAATGTGATGAAATGGGCGATAAGCGGCGCTGTATTCACAATCAGGATGCCGCCCAGTTCCTGTATATGTCGAGGTTGGAGGACGATGAAGATGATGCAGGCAACCGATATCATGATAAACGTTTCGTAGATCATGCGGGTTCGTATCTTATCGCCGTAGCTGGTGCGTATGAAGTGGATGGAACCGATGATGGTGAGCAGGGTAACGAAACTCAGGTTCAGTACCTGATGGTCGGTAACCTGCGAATAATCAAAGAGTTCGCTGTAGTTGATGAATTCGCAGAAATGGTCAGCCAGACTCTGTATGTTGTCGGTATAGAAGAAATAGCCGGCTGCAAACCAATAGGGCACGATGAGACCTACCAGGGATGCAAAGAATGTCTTTACGCTAAACGAGAGGGTAAACACCATCATCATAATCCACAGGATAGGCATGAAATAGCCTATCTGCACGAAAACCATCGATGCCAGACCGATGCAGGCAAAGGCGTAGAAAGTCCAGCCTGTAGAGCGTTTATCCTGATAGCAATTCCAGATAATGAGATAAAAGGCGATGAAACACATCGTCACAATACTGCTTTTTAAAGAGAGTTGGGGGAGTCCTGCCATCGTCATTAATGCCAGAAAACTGCAGGATACCATTCGGCTGTAGGTACGCATCAGGGCATTACGGTTGTTCAGTTCCACCATCAGCAGGGTAGACATGGCTGTGAAAGCAAATTCTACCCAGATATTGGATACCAATAAACCTACTGCAACCCAAACCAGCGTGGCAAGGGTTGCAGTAAAAGGTAAAGAGTAGCGGCTAGCCGCTACTTTATTTTGAAAAGTTTTCTTTCTTAACATCTAATTCAATGTTGAATGTTGAATGTTGAATGTTGAATGTTGAATGTTGAATGTTGAATGTTCAATGTTGAATGTTAAGTGTTGAATGTTGAATTAGGCTAGCGCCCTTGAGTCCGTTAGGCAATTCAACATTCAACATTCAACATTAAAAAACTAAAGGTCCTGTCCGATATCTGAACGGAAGTACTTGTCGGTGAACTGGATCTTCTGTGCCTCAGCAAAGCTCTTCTTCAAGGCTTCTTCCTTGTCCTTGCCGTAGCTGCTTACGCAGATGACACGACCACCGTTGGTTACTACCTGACCATCCTTCATAGCTGTACCGGAGTGGAATACTACCGAACCTTCTACATCGTCGATGCCCTGGATAGGATAACCCTTCTTGTAAGCCTCTGGATAACCGCCGCTTACGAGCATTACGCAGACTGCTGCACGCTCGTCAAACTCGATGCTGCGCTTGTCCAAGTCGCCTGCTGCTACACCCTCGAAGAGATCCACGATGTCGCTCTTCAGACGGAGCATCACGCTCTCTGTCTCAGGATCACCCATACGGCAGTTGTACTCGATGACCATAGGTTCGCCTTCAACGTTGATCAGACCGAAGAAGATGAATCCCTTATAGTCGATGTTCTCCTCAGCAAGTCCCTCTACTGTAGGACGGATGATGCGCTCTTCAACCTTCTGCATCCACTCCTTGGTAGCGAATGGTACAGGGGTAACGCTACCCATACCACCGGTATTCAGACCGGTATCGTGCTCGCCGATGCGCTTGTAATCCTTAGCCTCAGGCAGAATCTTGTAGTTCTTGCCGTCAGTCAATACGAATACAGAGCACTCAATGCCGCTGAGGAATTCCTCGATGACTACGCGTGCCGAAGCGTTGCCGAACATACCGCCGAGCATCTCCTTGAACTCCTTCTTAGCCTCTTCCAGGGTAGGGAGGATGAGAACGCCCTTACCGGCGCACAAACCGTCAGCCTTCAATACGTATGGAGCCTTCAGCGTCTCCAGGAATTTCAAGCCTTCCTCTACGTGCTCGCCGTCGAAAGTCTCATACTGGGCAGTAGGGATGTTGTGGCGCTTCATGAACTTCTTGGCGAAGTCCTTGCTGCCTTCCAATACGGCGCCAGCCTTTGATGGACCGATGACAGGGATGTTCTGGGTGCGAGGATCGTTCTTGAAGTCATCGTAAACACCCTTTACCAATGGGTCTTCCGGACCAACTACCACCATATCAACGCCATTTTCTACTGTGAAGTTCTTGAGCGCCTCAAAGTCGTCTGCCTTGATATCTACGTTCTCGCCGACATTCTGAGTACCGGCATTACCTGGAGCGATGAAGAGTTTCTCACACTTCTCGCTCTGAGCGATTTTCCATGCTAAGGCGTGCTCGCGGCCACCGCCTCCTAACAATAAAATTTTCATTTGCTGTAAGTTATTGTTTGTTATTTGATGTAGAAGTAAACTCCCCTTTTCGGGGGATGTTTACTCCTAGATATTTACTTGAGATAATCGAAGAAATAATTGCTGATGCGCTCATGCAGATGAGTGCTCTGATGACCTCTCATGTTGTGAGGCTCGCCAGGATAGACGAAGAAGTCTGGCTGGGTGCCGGCTGCGATGCAAGCCTTGAGGAAGGTGAGGCAGTGCTGTGGTACTACGGTCACATCGTTCAAGCCCTGGATAATCTGCAGCTTGCCTTTCAGGTTCTTTGCCTGATAGAGCAGAGAGGTCTTCCTGTAACCCTCTGGGTTGGTCTGTGGGGTGTCCATATAGCGCTCGCCATACATCACCTCGTACCAGTGCCAGTCGATAACCGGACCGCCTGCTACGCCTACCTTGAACACATCAGGGTGGTTGGTCATCAGCGAGATGGTCATGAATCCGCCGAAGCTCCAGCCGTGAACTCCAATCTTGTCAGCATCAACGTAAGGAAGCGTCTTCAGATATTCCACGCCCTTCATCTGGTCTTGCATCTCAATCTGTCCGAGCTGGCGGAAGGTAGCCTGCTCGAAAGCCTTGCCACGGTTCTCGCTTCCACGGTTGTCGAGGATGAAGAGCAGATAGCCCTTTTCTGCCATGTAGGTTTCCCAACCACGGCTAGAGTAGTTCCAGCGGGCATCTACGTTGTGGGCATGAGGTCCACCATATACATATATAATGGTAGGATACTTCTTGTTTGGATCGAAGTTTACCGGTTTCACCATTCTCCAGTAGAGGTCTGTTTCGCCATCGGCTGCCTTGATGGAACCGCAGCTGTACTCAGGCACATTGTAGCCCTTCCAAGGGTTCTCGGCAGTGAAGTAAGCGGTGCGCTTGCCGTTCTCGGTATTCACGAGGGCAATCTTGCGAGGAACGGTAGGAGTAGAGTAGTTGTCGAAGACATACTGTCCGTTCTCGCTCAAAGTGGCGCTGTGCCATCCCTTGCCGCAATCATCTACCAGCGTACGCTTGCCGGTTTTTGTATCTACGGCAAAGATGTTTCTCTGGATAGGCGATTTCTCGTTGGATGCGATGATGATACTCTTGCGCTTGCTGTTGAAACCGAGTACTTCCATTACTTCCCATTTGCCGGAAGTCAACTGCTTGATTTCGAGCGATTCTGTATTGCTTGCCATGCGGCTTCCGTGCTTACCCAGGGTGCAGAGATAGAGGTGGTTGTAGCCATCCTTGCGGCTCTGCATGATGAAGCTGCTGCTGTCCCAAGGCAGGAACTGGATAGGGTGGCAAGGCTCCACGTATTTCTCGTCGGTTTCGCGATAGAGCTCGCCTGTCTTCTCGCCGGTTTCTGCATTGTAGGCAGTCAGACGGCAGTCGTTCTGGTCGCGGTTCAGCTCAAACATATAGATGGTCTTGCTGTCCGGACTCCATGCGATGTTGGTGAAGTAGCGGTCGGTTGGATCGCCAGCCTTCAGATAGACGGTCTTGCCGGTCATGCAGTCGAACACGCCTACGGTTACCTTGTGTGATGTCTCGCCAGTCATCGGATACTTGTCTGGTGCAGGAGTAGCAATGCAACTCTGTGTTTCAGGATGATTGAAACCGATTTCCGGGATGTCAACCTGCGGATAGTCGGTTACCATACTCTGGTCCATGCGATAGAAGGCGAGCAGTTCGCCGTTCGGACTCCAGAAGGTTCCCTTGCTGATACCGAACTCATCGCGGTGAACACTCTGTCCATAAACAATTTCGCGGCTTCCATCCTTTGAGAGCTGGAAATCGTGAGATTTCTTTTCTTTTGTCAGGGCGTTGCTGGTTACATCGAAGGTACGCACATAGAGGTTGCTGCCCTTCAGATAGGCGAAGGCGTTCTGCTGGGCGTTGGCCTCCAGGAGGTTCTCGCCGTCAGTAAAATCCATCTCGCTCAGCAGCTTATGCTTCTTGAAATCGACGGTATAAGTCTTGCTGCCATTGCTTACCATCACGATGCTCTTGCCTGCAAAAGGGAAGAGAGCATTGTAGAGGGCTCTTACCTTGATGTCTTTGGTAGGAGCAATCCACTGGTTGATGTCATTGATGCCGAAGAGCTTGGTCTCCTTGCCTGTCGTCTTGTTGACGAGATAGCAGGCATCCACATCCTGGCGAACGAGTTCATTGCCCCACCAGGTGCACCAGCGGTTCTTAGCCACCATGTTACGATAGTTGTTGCCGCCGAAGTTCAGGTCTTCCAATGTAAAGGTTTTCTCGCCTTTCTGAGCAGGAACCACGCCCTGAGCCTGTAAGTCGGTTGCATTCATAGCCATCATAATCATAGCAGCAAAAGATAATTTATAAATTGAATTCTTCAGATTCATTATATTCTTTACTTTACTTTATCGGGTTTACCACCCATGCGTCGTGAAACACGACGTATGGGTAGTATGTCTCTTTAATCCTCGTCGTCGAAGTCAACGCTGAAGTTCTTCTTGCCTCCGCGCTTGCCTCCGAAATCACGGCCACCACGTTTGTCGCCTTTGAAGCCACCACGCTTGTCGCCTTTCTCGAAACGCTTTCCGTCGCGCTTGCCACCGAAGTCACGGCCACCCTTGCGGTCGCCCTTGAAGCTGCGGCTGCCACGCTTGTCATCGTCGTCATCGTTGCGTCGACCGCCACCGATACGTGAACGGCCGCCCTTATGGAACTCAGCACGCTTCTTCTCGAAGTCTTCCAGACGGTGAGTATGGAACTTGAAAGAACGGATATCGTCCTCCTCGTTTTCTGTCTCCTCGCTTACACGCTTCTTGAATTCACGTTCCTTCTTGAAACGGTGCTTCTGAGCCATCTCGCTCTTCTCGCGCTCAGTCTTCACAATACCGCCTTCAGAACGGAAGTCCTTCATCTTGCCGTCGAACATCACATACTTGCGGAATTCGCACTCCAAGCTTCCGTTGAATACAGGAATCTTGATAGATGGTTTCAGACCAATCTGCTCGAAGCACTCCTCGCGGTAGCTCAATACCCAAGCCTCGTTGCCGGCAAAAGCCTTCTTGAAGCGCTCACCTATCATCTTGTAGGTGTTCAGGAGGTTAGGGGTAGAGATGCGCTCGCCGTATGGAGGGTTCATCACGATGATGCTCTTCTCGGCAGGCTGGGTGAAGTCCTTGAAATCAGCCTGTGAGATGGTGATGTCCTTGCTAAGACCGGCAGCACGAACGTTGAGATTAGCTGTATTGACAGCCTTCATGTCAACATCGTAACCATAGATATGGTGCTCGAACTCGCGCTCCTGAGAGTCGTCGTTATAAATCGTATCGAAGAGATCCTGGTCGAAATCGTTCCACTTCTCGAAGGCAAACTCCTTGCGGAATACACCTGGAGAGATGTTGCGGGCGATGAGGGCAGCTTCGATGGCGATGGTACCTGAACCACACATCGGGTCGATGAAATCGCATTCGCCCTTCCAGCCAGTCATCAGAATCATACCTGCAGCGAGAACCTCGTTCAGAGGAGCCTCTACCTGCTCCTGGCGGTAGCCACGGCGGTGCAGACTCTCACCACTCGAATCGAGACTCAAGGTGGCATTGTCTTCTGCAATGTGGATGTTGAGGCGGATATCCGGGTTAGATACGCTGATATTTGGACGTGTACCCTGCTTCTCGCGGAACCAGTCAACAATCGCATCCTTTACCTTGTAGGTTACGAAGCGTGAGTTGCGGAACTCCTCTGAGTAGACTACTGAGTCAACAGAGAAAGTCTTCTTCACGTCTAAAATGTCATCCCACTTGATCTTCTGGATCTGATCATACACCTCTTCAGCGCTTCTAGCCTTGAAGTGCTTGATAGGCTTTAAGATACGGATGGCTGTGTGCAACTGGAAGTTAGCACGATACATCATTTCCTTGTCGCCTGTGAAAGACACCATGCGGCGACCGATCTGTACATTATTGGCACCCAACTGGGTGAGCTCTTCAGCCAAGACAGGCTCGAGGCCCATGAAGGTCTTGGCAATGAGTTCAAATTCCTGTTCCATTATTGAATTCTATATCTAATAAACTTTGTTTTTCTTTTTTATATTTCTTTGTTTTCGGTTTCATATCCTTGGTAACCCATACGTTGGCTCCCACTACGCAGCCTTCTCCGATGGTGATGCGACCGAGGATGGTGGCATTGGCGTAGACGATGACATCATTTTCGAGGATAGGGTGGCGAGGGATTCCCTTGATAGGATTGCCGTCCTTATCGAGAGGGAAACTCTTGGCTCCGAGGGTTACACCCTGGTAGAGTTTCACATTATCGCCGATGATGCAGGTAGCTCCAATCACCACACCCGTACCGTGGTCGATGGTGAAGTGCTTGCCGATGGTAGCCTCCGGGTTAATATCAATACCGGTTTCCGAATGCGCCAGTTCGGTCATCATTCTCGGAATGAGCGGCACTCCCAGTTCGTGCAGCACGTGAGCGATGCGGTAGTTGGTAATCGCCTTGATGACCGGGTAGCAGGAGATGATTTCTCCGTGGCTCATGGCAGCCGGGTCGCCCTCGTAGGCAGCCTCTACATCGGTAGCCAGAATCTTGCGCAGTCTCGGAAATTCCATGATTGCCTTGGCTGCAATCACGCCTGCCTTGGCACGCTGGTGCTGCAGTTCAGCCTGGGTTTCCGTTTCGCAGTCGTTGGCGAAGCAGAGACCGGCGAGAATCTGCTCTGACAGCATCTCATAGAGTTTCTCTACTCTTACTCCGATGTGATATTTGATGGTTGAGATATTTACAGAAGAATTGCCGAAATATCCAGGAAAGAGGATAGAACGGGACAAACTGATGATTTCTTCGAGCGCCTTGCCCGAAGGAAGTGGATTCCCGTCTCGATGCTGATGGAAGAGACCCTTCAAAGATTCGGCGCTCGAAAGCTCCTCGATGGTCTCTGTCAGCTGATGAGTTAATGTATCTTTACTCATTTTCTTAATGTCTCAATAAAATTTGAGTGCAAAGATACGATTATTTTCTTGAATGACAAAGAAATAGCTACGGTTTTTTGTATTTTTTAGAGTGATTTTTTGAGGGATGAAAGACGGAAAGACCCATGTACGGTGTTTTACCGTACATGGGCCTGGCTTGTCTTATTTTGCGATGCTGTCCAGGAAGAGGAGCAGTCGGTTGGTGACGTTTACCTCTGAAACACCGGAATCGAAGTCGAGCGATACGAGGTTGAGTGTAGGGAAACGGTCGTGGAGACGTTTCTCGATGCCCTTGGAAATCACGTGGTTAGCGATGCAGCCGAAAGGCTGGAGCGAGATGATGTTGTTCACGCCATCACGGATGTAACCTACGATGTCGGCAGGCAGAAGCCAGCCTTCGCCAAACTGGGCTGCGAGCGAAACCAGTCCCTGTACGTCCTTCGCATCATCATAGATGTTGGTGAACGGACGGAAGTAGCGGAACTTGCCGGCTGCCTTGTTTACCTGGCGCAATCTTCTGCCTATCAGCGCCTGATAAGCGCCCTTGATGATGAAATCGGGCACTTTGGTGCAACTCAGCCGCATGTGTTTCTGTATCTCCACGTTCACAAATTCCTGCAGGAAGAAAGGGGCAAGCAAAGGCGGAACCACCTCTATGCCGCGCGAGATGATGTTCTGCTCCAGGAACTGGTGGGCGAAAGGATTGAACTTCAGGAAGATTTCGCCTACGATTCCTACCTTCGGCAGATCTCTGTCGAGGGTCATCTGGTTGAATTCTTCGGCTGCCTGTTCCAGGAGTCGGATGAGTCCTTTGGCTGAATTCTGGGCGATAGGTCCGTCTATCAGCTGCATGTATTTATCGCGCAACTCTCTGGCAATGCCCGGTTTACGCTCTCTTACGATGCAGGCGTTGTACATCTCGTTGATTGCATCGCCATAGAAAATGGCGGTAACGATAATCTGACTGTATTTCAGCCAAGGCACATTGAAGCCGTCCTGCTCGTTGTAGTCTTGCTTGTCGTCTGTTGAGCCTGATGCTTCGCCTGTTGAGGCTGTTACACCGAGTGTGAGCAGCGGAATGTCCTGGAATCCATTGGAAATCATCGCACGCTTGATGAGACCGGCGTAGTTGGTCGCGCGACACTGGCCGCCCGTCTGACTCATCACTACTGCCGTATTGTTCAGGTCGTATCTGCCTGATTTCAAGGCTTTGATGATGTCGCCGACGATGAGGGTTGCCGGATAGCAGACTTCGTTGTTGGCAAACTTCAAGCCGAGTTCGGCGCTCACCTCATCGCTCATCGGAAGTACCTCTACATCATAGCCTATCAGTTTCAGGATAGGTGGAATGATAGGGGTGAGGTATTCGGTCATGAAAGGAGCGAGAATCTTGCGATGAATATCCTGCTTGGTGAATACCTTGGTCTGTTGTAAATGTTGAATGTTGAGTGTTGAATGTTGAATTTCTTCAGCTGTTGAATTTTTCACTCTTCGTTCTTCACTCTTCACTTCCTTTACTCCCTTCAGGCTTTCTATCAGCGAGCGGACACGGAGCTTCAGGGAACCGATATTGCTCACATCATCTATCTTCAACAGCGTGAACGGCTTGTTGTGGCGCTTCATGATGTCGCGAATCTCGTCCTGGATAAAACTGTCAGGACCGCAGCCGAAACTGGTCATCTGGACGAAATGAACCTCATCGCCCTGTTCGGCTGCCCATTGCGCTGCCTTCAGAATGCGGTTCATATACGCCCATTGCTTCACGAGATAAGTCTCTGGCTGACAGTTGTATGCTTCGTTGTTGTCCTGGCTGGCTAATGCAGCCTCATTTCTTTCTGTCGCCAGATCCTCCAGATTGAAATCTTTGAAATCTGCAAAGAGATTACCCCGGGCGATGTCTTCGCTGATGACGTTGACTCCCAGATTGGCAATCATCTCGCTCAGCTTGTGCTGAATTAGCGGGTCGGTATGATAAGGACGGCCAGCCAGCAGAATCGTAAGTCCCTTGTTCGGCTTCAGAGCCTTGTCTTCGTTCGTTTTCTGAGCCTCTGTTTCTTCATCTTTCAGAATCTCCCAGCCCTGTTTCTTAATCTCAGCTGCATATACTGCCTGAGCATAGAGAGCCTCTCTCAGCGCTTTATGTGCAGTCTTCTTGCTTACTCCCAGTTGCTTGAGATAATCGGTAATCTGTTTTTCCAGCGCCTTAGGCTGGGCAAAGTTGATGACGGGCGTATCGATCGGTTTCTTCAGATTGATGACCGACTTGATGACATCGCTGTAGCCCGAAACGACCGGACAGTTGAAGCTGTTCAGCGTATTCTTCGGGTCGTCATTATGTTCATAAACCACGTATGGCATGAGGATGCGGTCAACCTTCGGGTTCTCGTTGAGTTCCTTCAGATGACTGTGAGCCAGTTTTGCCGGGAAGCAGATATTGTCGCTCATCACCGTATTCAGGGCTCCTTCATACTGGCTGAAAGTTGAATCGGAAGAGAGAATCACGCCCAATCCTGCTGCCCGGAGCAGCGCATTCCAGAACGGATATTCCTCGTACATGTTGAGGATGCGAGGAATGCCTACCCATGTACCGTGAAACGCGGTAGTAGGTGGGTTAACCGTCTCTCTATCAAAGAGTAACCTATATTTGTATTCGTAAATATTTTTGCCTTTTATCCCATTTGCTCCCTTGTTGTTGAACACACGCTCGCACTTGTTTCCGGAGTAGAATCGGTTGCCGCCGGCAAAGGTGTAGCGGGAAACATAACAATGGTTTTCGCAGCCTTTGCATTGCAGTTGCTTGGTTTCATAATGAGCCAGATTCTGGAGATCATCGATGGATCTTGATGAGGCAGGGTGCTCGTCTTCTGCAGATGTGCGATGCTTGTAATCTGCCGCCGCATGAAGGGCACAGCCGTAGGCGCCCATCAGTTCCGGCATGTTGCTTCGTGCCACTTCGGTATGGGTGAGTAACTCAAATGCTCTTACCACCGCATCGTTTCTCATCGTACCACCCTGCACAACGATTTTGTCTCCAAGGTTCTCATTACCATGGAGTTTCAATACCTTATAAAGACAGTTCTTGATGACCGAATAAGAGATTCCGGCAGAAATATCAGCTACAGATGCGCCCTCTCTGAGCACCTGTTTCACCTTCGAGTTCATGAAGACGGTGCAGCGGGTTCCCAGGTCGCAGGGAGCCTTCGACTGGCAGGCGAGTTGGGCAAAATCGCCTACAGAATAACCCATATTGTTGGCAAAGGTCTGGATGAATGTTCCGCAGCCCGAACTGCACGCCTCGTTGAGTTCCATGCGCACCACAGCCCCTTTCTCCACGAAGATAGCCTTCATGTCCTGTCCGCCGATGTCCAGGATAAAACTCACGTCAGGCATGAGTGAGGCAGCCGCTCTTTCGTGCGCCATTGTTTCGATAATGCCGCTGTCGAGGCCGAAAGCCGCCTTGATGAGTTCTTCGCCGTAACCTGTAGAGCAGGAGCCTACGATTTCCAGTTCCGCGCCTCGCAATGCAGCTTCCTGCTTCAGGGCGTTCAGTCCATCCGCTACTGCCTTGATCGGATTTCCCAGATTCAGGCGGTAATTGGTAAAGACAATATCTCCCGTAGGCGTCTCCGCATTCACCCTTACCGCAACAATCTTCGTCGTAGTAGAGCCCGAGTCAATACCAATCACAACCTGCTGTTTTCCTTTATTCAGCGGTTTGGTTTCGGTAGCGAATTTAGCCTTAGATTTGAGCCATTCCTGGTGCTCTTTCTCATTCTTGAACAGAGGCAGCAGACTGCTGGTCCATTCCGTTTGTATTTCTTTTTTCATCCGACTTCTGAGTACAGAAACTGAGGCTGCAGAATCTGCCGATTTAGCCCGATAAGCACAGCCCAGAGCCGGAATGAGATTGCTGTTTTCTGATACGATGAAGTCGTTTGGAGAGAGATGGAGATAATCGCAGAAAGCCTTGCGGAGAGCTGGAAGAAAGGTAAGCGGACCGCCGCAGAGCAGGATAGGAGACTCGAAACTGATACCGTGAGAAAGCGTTACCACCGTCTGTACGGCGATGGAATGGAAGATGCTGGCTGCAATATCAGCTTCGGGCAGATTGCGCGCCATCAGGTTCTGGATGTCGGTCTTGGCAAACACGCCGCAGCGGGCAGCCATCGGATAAACGTGCTCTGCCTTCATCGCCAACTCGCTCATCTTCTGGTTCTCTACGCCCATCAGCACACTCATCTGGTCGATGAAAGCACCCGTTCCGCCGGCACAGTTGCCGTTCATGCGCAGTTCCATATTTCCGTTTTCCTTGAAGAAGATAACCTTCGCGTCCTCGCCACCAATATCGATGAGCGCCTTCGCCTCAGGATGGGCAGTACGGGCATAGACCGATGCAGCCACCACCTCCTGTACAAACTCCGCCTGGAGCTGTTCGGCAGTAGCCATTCCTACGCTTCCCGTTACGCAGATTCTTGCCTCTGCATCGCCCGTGAGGGCTAAAATCTCATCGAAATATTGCGACACAAGTTCGTTGACACGAGCGTTGTGGCGTTCGTATTTTGAGTAAATTACCCGGTTATCGCTGTCGATAACGGCTATTTTGGCTGTCGTAGAGCCAACGTCCAATCCTATGTAATAAGTTTTCTCCATTTCTCTTATCTCAAGTATTTTCTCTTATCTTCTCTTATCTTCTAGTGGCTTTTCCCAAGTTCCATCTGCTCTCTTCTCATATCCCTGAAAGCGCTCCAGGCTATCGGAACCGCTACGGCAAATGAGCAGCAATCTGCCCACATCTGACACATCTCCACGCCCAGCAATCCGAAGAAATAGGGCAGGATGAAGATGAGCGGAATGAAGAAAAGTCCGCTGCGTGCTGCCGCTACGATGTTGGCTCTCACCGGTTTGCGGATGGTCTGCATCAGCATGTTGGTGAGCACGATGCTGGCTATGAGCGGAAAACTGAGCACCTGCCATCGCAAAGCCACCGAACCTACGGCTACAACCGCTGCATCATCGCGGAAAATACTGATGATGGAAGTTGAGAAGATGAAGCCGAGAATGGCACAGACGCTGAGGAAAACCGTGCCGCATCTGATGCAGAAAAAGTAAGCTTCCTTTACGCGCCCATAGAGTTTGGCGCCGTAGCAGAATCCGCAGAGCGGCTGGAATCCCTGTCCCAGACCGATAACCATCGCATAGGTGAAGAAGGAGATGCGGGTAACGATGCTCATGCCCGCAATGGCTGCATCGCCAAACGCACCTGCTGCCACATTGAGCATCAGCGTAGCAATACTTCCCAGTCCCTGTCTTGACAGAGAAGGGGTTCCGCCGAAGATAATCTCCTTGGCAAAGGCGCGGGTAGGGGTGAAATTGCTGAGACGGATGCGGATGTTCTCGCCTTTATGCGTCATCCAGAACAGCATGGCGCAGCCGAAACACTGGCTGATGAGGGTGGCTACGGCGGCTCCGGTAATGCCCAGCTGGAAGTAGAGAATGAACAGAGGAGCCAGAATCAGATTGAGCAGCACACCCGACATGATGCCTTTCATCGCATACATCGCATTGCCCTGGAAGCGCATCAGGTTATTCAGCGTAAGCGAGGTGGTCATAAAGGGAGCACCCAGCAGAATAATGCCCAGATAACGCTCTGTATAAGGAAGAATGGTGGGCGTAGAACCCATCAGAAGGCAGAGCGGAGTGAGGAACACATGACCCAGAATGGCGATGAGGAGACCGGTAAGAAAACTCAGCACAAAGCCCGTGGCTGCCATCTTCTGTGCCTGTTCCGTATGTTTGGCGCCCAACTGTCGCGAAACATAATTGCCTGCACCATGGCCAAACAAGAAACCAATCGCCTGGATAACAGCCATTGCTGCAAAGGCAACGCCTACCGCTGCCACACTCTGCGTGTTGATGCTGCCCACGAAATAGGTGTCGGCGAGATTGTACATGCTCGTCGACAGCATACTGATAATCGTTGGTATGGCCATCGTAAAAATCACATGATGCACAGGGGCATGAGTGAGGAACGTATAGTTGTCTCTTTTCTCTTTCTTCATAACTTTATGATGCTCTTTTGGGGCATTTCAACCTGCAAAGGTACATAAATATCCACAAAGTTGGACAATTATGAACGAACTTTTATAAATTTATAAGAAAAGAGTTGCATTATTCATAAAATTATCGTATTTTTGCACCGCAATTGAATATATATACAAAACGGATTACTAATGAATGATGAGATAAGAATCATACCGATAACGACAAAAAAAGGGCTGAAAACCTTCATTCAGTTTCATTATGATCTCTACAGAGGCCATAAGTTTGCCATTCCTTTTTTGCGTTTCGACGAGATGAATACGCTGGACCCGAAGAAGAATCCTGCCTTCGAATTCTGCGAGGCTCAATACTTTCTGGCGGTTGACAGCGAGGCTCGTATCGTAGGTAGAATTGCTGCCATTATCAACCATCGTGCCAACGCACATTGGAACAAGAAACAGGTTCGCTTCGGCTGGTTCGATTTCGTGGATAATGTTGCGGTTTCCTGTGCCTTGTTGCGTGCGGTAGAAAACTGGGGCAAGAGCAAGGGAATGAACGAATGCGTAGGTCCGCTCGGATTTACGGATATGGACCGTGAAGGCTTGCTCATCGAGGGCTTCGACCGGAAGTCTACGATGTATATCAATTACAATTATCCTTATTACAAGACGCATCTGGAGAGTTATCCGCTCTATGAGAAGGATAACGACTGGCTGGAGTACCGCATCAGGATTCCGGAAGTGACGCCGGCTAAGTTTGCCAAGACTGCCCAGATGATAGAGAGCCGATATAATCTGCATGTGCATAAGTTTACCCGCCGTGAACTGACCTCGGGAGGAATGGGTAGGAAGGTGTTCGAAATCGTGAACGAAACTTACAAGAATCTCTATGATTTCCAGCAGCTTACGGAGAAGCAGATAGATGAATATGTAAATACTTATATCAAGAAGGCTGACTTGAACCTGGTAACGGGTGTGGTGGATGGCAACGCTGGCAACAAGCTGGTAGCCTTTGGTGTTTCCTTCCCTTCGTTTACCGATGCGCTGCGCGAGATAGGCAATGGCAAGCTTTTCCCTACGGGTTGGCTGAAGGTACTGAAGGTTCTGAAGTGGCACAAGACGGATACGGTAGATTTGCTCTTGATTGGTGTTCTTCCGGAATATCGCAAGAAGGGAGCCAACGCGCTTATTTTTGCCGATCTGATAGAGCAGTATCGCCGTTATGGCTTTAAATGGGCTGAGGCAATGCCGCAGATGGAGACCAATACCGGTGTTCAGAGCCAGTGGCAGTATCTGGAGAGCGAACAGCATCGCCGTCATCGCTGCTATAAGAAGAAGATTTAAAAGTCTCTGTTTTGAGCCGTTTAGGCGTGAAAAAGATAGAAAATAGGCTAAAAAGTTAAAAAAACTAACTCGCTCTAAATTGGACTTTGATTGAAAATCAAGAAGTTGGGCGTTTGCC
>OGEQ01000346.1_pt1 | contig 50783 bp, 49 predicted proteins | sample 1570731 | NCBI WGS metagenome assembly OGEQ01 (sample SAMEA2582132, study PRJEB24529) | metagenome | biome: Human gut stool | place: China | collected 2011
CAACCCGAATCTTTTTCGAGTCGACCTCACCCTTGGAAAGCAAGACAACCGTCTCCACATGGCTGGTGGCCGGGAACTGGTCCACAGCCCATGCCTTCTCCGCCCTATACCCTTTCTTCTTAAAATACGCCAGATCTCTCGCCAGCGTCTCTGGGTTGCAGGACACATAGACCACGCGGTCCGGATTCAAGATCGCTACAGCATCCATAAATTCTTCTGTGCTTCCGCTTCTCGGCGGATCCATAAATACCACATCGGCATGAGCGTTCTGGGAGGCCATCTGGACCATGAATTTTCCGGCATCGTTGTTGTAGAAGCGGATGTTTTTCTCGCCGTTTACCTTCGCGTTTGTGACGGCATCCCGGACAGCATCCCTGTTTAACTCGACGCCGATGACTTCCTTCGCGGCAGACGCTGCGACGATTCCGATGGTTCCGATTCCGCAGTAGGCATCAACAACGGTCTCTTTTCCGGTGAGTCCTGCTGCCTCGATCGCCAGGTTGTAGAGCTTCTCCGTCTGAACCGGGTTGATCTGGTAGAAGGATTTTGAGGAGATCCGGAATTTCTTACCACAGAGGACATCGACAATAAATCCAGGTCCGTAGAGCACATGTTCCTTTTCCCCAAGGACCATGCTGGTGTCACGTCCATTCACATTCTGCACTACGGTCGTGATCTCCGGGTGAACCTTTCGGAGCGCCTTCACGAAGTTGTTCTTCGACGGGAACACCGGGGATGCGGTGATCAGGACTACCATGATCTCCCCTGTGGCATGGGCGGTGCGCACCAGGACATGGCGCAGGAAGCCGTATCCGGTATCCTCATCGAATACCTTCATTTTGAAGGAGGGAAGAAGTTCACGGATCGTTCCGATGATCTCGTCCGCCTTTTTGTTCTCGATCAGGCATGTCTCCACCGGGAGAACCGTGTGGGTTCCCTCTTTATATACACCGGAGATGATACGGCCTTTCCTGTCGCGGGCCATGACTGCATGGACCTTGTTCCGGTAATGGAACGGGTCGTCCATGCCGATGATCTCCTCAACCCTGCAGAACGGGCGGAGAAGATCAGAAACCTCTTTCTTTTTGTGCTCTAACTGCTTCTCATATGGCATATCCAGATACTGACAGCCGCCACAGGTCTTGAAATGTGGACAGAGGGATTTTTTCCGCTCTGTTTTTGCTTCTGCCTGGACAGATGCATTTTTTCCTCGAACATGTGCTGTTTTGCGGTCATCCTGGCGTTTCGCTGCGGATACAGCCTTCTTTTTATCACCAGCGTTCATGTTTTTCTCTCCTGTATGATTCCATGCTCCGCCATACTTCTTTTCTAATTTTTCATCAATGTATCCCAGCTTTTTTTCTACACTTTTATCCTGATTTCCGTAGTTTCTTCCGTTTCTTTTCTCTGTACCGCTGACGAAATTCTGCGTTTCTTTTCTTCCGCTATTTCTTTCGGTCTTCCCGTTCACATTTCTTCCATTATTCCCGTTTCTGCCAGCGTTCTCTTTCTTCCAGTTCTTCTTTCCCTTATCACCGCCACTTTTAAACTTCTTTTCCCTGTATTCCATAATAAATATTTCTCCATTCTTATCTGAAACATTCCGCTTGATTCCCGGAATGCGGATGATTATAATAACACATAAAGTATAGCGTTTTTTCCCGGAATATTCCACTGAAACTTTTTACCTGGGACAATTCCGGCCGTTATACACAGTTAGACATTTTCTGAGCTGAAAATACTGCATGAAACATGCAGATTTTGCCGGCTTAGAATACAAAACATCAGTAAAATCAGTTGTAACTGTTCCTCACATTTTCAAGAAAGGACGCAGCATCTGGACACTCCAGACACTGCCGGAAAACAAATCATGAATAATGAATCAAATACCCGTGTTGCCGAATCCGGACGCCCGAAGGACGTCACCGGACGAATCGAGACAGAGATCCGCACCTACGATCTCCTGGACTCCTTAAATATTCCCTACATGCGCTTTGACCATGAGGCCGCGTTCACCATCGATGCCTGCACCGGCGCAGACGAGGTCCTGGGAATCCATATCTGCAAGAACCTCTTTCTCTGCAACGCCCAGAAGACGAAGTTCTACCTCCTCCTGATGCCGGGGCATAAGAAATTCAAGACGAAGGTTCTCTCCAAACAGATCGGTTCCGCGAGACTTTCTTTTGCGGATGATGACCATATGAAGGAATATCTCGGCCTGACTCCCGGATCTGTCAGCATCATGGGACTCATGAATGACCTGGAGGACCATGTAAAGCTTCTGATCGATTCTGATGTCCTAAAGGACGAATATTTCGGCTGCCATCCGTGTATCAACACCACAAGCATGAAGCTCAAAACGTCCGATATCATGGAGAAATTTCTCCCGGCTGTTCATCACGAGCCGACGATCGTGGATCTTCCATGGGAGGAATAAAAACAGCGTTTTCCACCAATCATCGTAAGTACCAGTTTTCCCACACGCTAAAGTCACCTGTAGAATCCATTAACAGGAATTATTTTTAAATGGTAACTATTCAGTACCTTCATAGTTACGTGCAAAAATCCATTCCAGATCAGCTTCGCTGATGGGATTTTTGCCTTCCAGCCTATGTTTTCTTACGGTCAGCGCAGCAAGTGCGCAGACCTACTGAACAGTTACTTTAAATGTATATCTACAAAAAGAAGAACAGGAACGCAGATCTCATCAAGAGACCGCATCCCCGTTCTTCTTTTTTATCCTTTATTTTATCCTGAAACCTTTATCCGCTCACTGCGTATTTCCGCAGAAAACGTACCATTTCCCTGACCGTCAGCATCCAAAATGTGCTAATCTGCCGCCTGCTCCCCGGAAACTCCGGTTTTACTGCATGATACCATTTGCATCAAACGTATAGCTGACGCCATCGATTGTCATCGTCGTGCCTGTCACCATAGCACCTAACTCAGACGGATCCAGATAATACCAGTATCCATCCGGATTGATCCAGCCGCTCATTCTTCCGCCATCACGGTAGAAGTACCATTTGCCGCTCTCATTCTTCCACTCACCGGTATCCACCGCGGTTCCCTTAGTGACCGGAGCATAATCCTTGTAAGCGAATTCCAGGCATACATTTCCGTTGATTCCGTTTACATGCCCCTTATCCGTACACTGCCAGATCGTGCGACCCTCATATGTACCGTCCGCACCGTATCTCGCAAGCCAGATATCATAGTGGATCTGCTTTGTGTCCATCTCGGTCGTAAATTTGCTGTAGTCGCTGTATACGATCGGTGTATAGCCTGCCGCAGCAATCGTATCACAGAATGCGTTTACCACATCTGTGAGCTCCTGAACCGAAAGCTCCAGGATATATTTTGACTCTACATCCACAGCGATCGGATACTTTACATTGTATCCGGATACTTTTTCTACAGCATATTTCGCAGCCGCCTTCGCTTCCTCCACAGTTTTCGTCTGAAGATAGACATACGGAGCTGCCTGAACTCCGTTGTCCGAAGCCCCCTTCATATTTTTCTCATAATTCGGATCCATGGTGTAACCACCCTCATATCCGTAAGACATCATCTTAATAAAAGCGAACGATATATCATCTGCCGCAACTTTCGCCCAGTCGATATCTCCCTGCCATTTTGCAACACTGATGCCGCGGAGAAGCGCTCCCTCTATTGTTTTTCCATTATTGTCCACATAAACACCATTTACCTTTTTCCATGCATTTGCAGGATCCGTTACACTGGTATCCGTGGATGCCTTATTCTGCTCATCATACCCCGGTCCAATTTCATCCGCAAACGCGGTAAAACTGCCCTGTGTGATCATTATTGCCGCAAGGACTGCTGCCATATATCGAAACTTTTTCTTAAACATTCGGATTCCGCCTTTCTTCTCTACCCGTATTTCATTCCTTAAATATTTTCCATCTTAAAAACTGCACAAGAAACCGTTGCAACTATGAAGGTACCGAACAGCTGCAAACAGTTTTCTTTAAGTCTTCACAAGTATACTACAATTCCCCTCTTTTTTTATTAAGAACCTCTTACATTTTCATTGTCACGCCTCTAAGACTTTGTGGCAAAATTTCGTCCAGGATAAAAGCCTCCCGTTTCCAGACAGCTTGCCCTGTGCCACAAAAACAAAAGAACCCTTGAAAACCAAGGGTTCCGGCGCGGAGACGGAGGGATTCGAACCCTCGTACCGGGATGAACCGATAAACGCATTTCGAGTGCGCCGCGTTACGGCCGCTTCGCTACGTCTCCAGGATGTCTGCCTCTTTAAAAGGCAGACTACATATTATTATACATATTTTTCCAGATTTGTATAGAGAAATTACAAAATAATTTTCACCAGTTGTTACAGTTCAGCCATGCGCTGGTTTGAATGAGAAAGTGTGTTGCAAGCTTGCTTGCATAAGCACTTTTTCATCCAAATCAGCATATGGTGGAACCACCAAGCTTCTTGTTTTCGTGAATATGAAAACAAGAAGATGTAATGGCTGAACTGTAACCACCAGTTTGTTCTTGCGTCGTTTTCATGCACATGAAAGCAAGAAGATGGCAGGCATCAATCCACTAATTTCCCTCCGCAAAATAAGCATCCACCGCCCCGGCGATCCCGCTCGCGATCTTCCCCTGGTAGCCGTCATCCTGCAGCCAGGTATCCTCGTCAGGATTGCTCAGGAATCCCATCTCAAACACACAGACCGGGATCTCGCACCAGTTGATATCGGAGGAGCTGTCCGTCTCCTGGACACCGCGGTTTTTCGTGCCTGTGGTGCCGCAGACGGTGTCAACGATCTTCTTGGAAAGATTATAGCTCTTGTCGTGAAGACTGGCGTTATAAGGATTCTGGGCCGTCATACAGGTGGACAGTGCGCCGTAGACGCTGGAGTTATCCATAGAACCGGCATGAAGACGGATCAGGATATCCGCTCCGCTCTTGTTTGCCGCCACAGACCGCTCCGCGCTGCTCATATTCACATCATGGCTCGTGCGGATCATGACGACATGATAGCCGCGGTTTATAAGCTCTTTTTCCAGCTTTTTCGCCACTGTCAGCGTCACCTCGTACTCCGGGACTCCGCTGGATGTCCCCACCGCGCCTTCCGGCATCTTTGCCTTCATGGTCGTGGAGGATGGGCCGATAGGCTCTTTTGAGGTGTTCGCCTTTGCCTGATGTCCCGCGTCGATGGCAACGGTGTGACCGTTAAACGGGATCTCCGGCGCAGTCTCAGCATCATCGCTCGCAGCCGCTGTGTACGCCGCCGCAGCCGCCTCTCTCGCGGCCTCAACGCTCTCTGCCTCGGACATCTCTGAGGACAGTTCTTCTGATTCTGAAGCTGCTTCCGCCAGTTCTGAACTCTCAGAAGCCACATCACCACCCTCTGGATCTGCGCTTAGCGGTTCCCCGGCAGCTTCTCCGAGCGCCTGCACGTCCGCATCCCCGGATCCGGAAGCTCCTGTATCCGTGCTTTCTGCCGCCAGGTCTGCACCATTCCCGGACATTTCAGCCCCCGCCGCCGTCTCACTGCTCAGATCCACTGCCTCATATTTCCTCGCCCCATTGCAGCCGGTAAGCACCAGAGCAAAAAGGGCTGCAACGACAAGGAATCGGAGGAGTCCGTTTCCCTTTTTCATCCTACTCATAGGATCGTTCCTCCTCCGACTACGCATTCATCCTCATAAAATACAACTGCCTGTCCCGGCGTGATCGCACGCTGCGGTTCCTTAAACCGGCACTCCACCGTTCCATCCGGGAGTTCCCTGATGATACAAGGGGATCCCTTGTGGCTGTAGCGGATCTTCGCGAGAACCTCTTTCTCCTCTCCATGAAGACCGTCGATCGCCATCCAGTTCACATCCCTGCAGATCAGATGATCGGAAAACACATCATTCCCCTCGCCGATCACAACCTCGTTCGTCTCCGGGCGAATTCCTGTGACAAACACCGGATGGCCCATCGCGAGGTTTAAGCCCTTTCTCTGACCGACCGTGTAATGAGTGATCCCCTTATGTTTTCCAAGGATCACACCATTTTTATCCACAAAGTTTCCGCTTTCCGGAACACTTTCGGCTTCCCGCTCGATAAATCCGGCATAATCGTTATCCGGAACAAAGCAGATCTCCATGCTGTCCTTCTTCTTTGCCACGGTGAGACCACGGTCCTCGGCGATCTTTCGCACCTCATCCTTCGCGTAATCACCGATGGGCATCAACGTCTTGGAAAGCTGGAACTGGGTCAGGTTGTAGAGCGCGTAGGTCTGGTCCTTCGCCGCCGTCACGGAATTGCGGATCGTGTAACGTCCGTTCGGCAGCTGGCTGATCCGGGCATAGTGACCGGTCGCAATATAATCGGCACCGATCTCCAGGCTGCGCTCCAAAAGCGCCTCCCATTTTACATAGCGGTTGCAGGCAATGCACGGATTCGGTGTCCGTCCGTGCAGATACTCCGCAACAAAATAATCAATGACATTCTTCTGGAATTCTTTCCGGAAGTTCATAACATAGTAGGGAATTCCAAGTGTCCACGCGACACGTCTCGCATCCTCCACCGCACTGAGTCCGCAGCATCCGCCGTTTTCCTCAACCGTACAGGAATCCTCTTCCTGCCAGATCTGCATGGTGACCCCGATCACGTCGTATCCCTGTTCCTTTAAAAGGCAGGCAGCAACCGATGAATCCACGCCTCCGGACATTCCTACCACGACTTTTTTCTTCATTAATATTCCTCGTCCTCTTCATGCTCACTGATATCGGACACTGGCTTCTGTAAGCCTTTGATCTCGATATGGTGCTTTTCTGCATAATCCCAGAGTGCTGCATGGATCGCTTCCTCTGCAAGCAGGGAGCAGTGAACCTTTACCGGCGGAAGTCCGTCAAGTGCTTCCATAACTGCCTTATTGGTTACTTCCATCGCTTCCTCGATCGTCTTTCCCATTACCATCTCTGTCGCCATGCTGCTTGTAGCAACTGCAGCGCCGCAGCCGAAGGTTTTGAACTTGCAGTCACGAATGATGTGGCTCTCGTCATCGATATCGAGATAGATTCTCATGATATCGCCGCATTTTGCGTTTCCGACAGTACCTACGCCGCTGGCGTCCTCAATTTCTCCCATGTTTCTCGGGTGCTGGAAATGGTCCATTACTTTCTCTGAATACATTATTTTTTCCTCTTACTTTCTGTTCTTCTTAATGAAATCCTCATAGAGTGGGGACATTGCGCGAAGCTTCTCCACGATCTTCTTAAGGCAGTCTACAGTATGGTCGATCTCTTCCTTCGTTGTCTCCTCGCTTAAGGTAAGGCGTAAGGATCCGTGCGCGATCTCGTGCGGAAGTCCGATAGCTAAGAGCACATGGGACGGATCCAGGGAACCGGATGTGCATGCAGATCCGCTGGATCCGCAGATTCCGTCCATGTCCAGCATGATGAGTAAGGACTCACCCTCGATGAACTGGAACGCGAAGTTCGCGTTGTTGGAGAGACGGTTTGTGCGGTGACCGTTTAAGCGTGTGTACGGAATCTCGTCCATAACACGTCCAATCAGGTAATCGCGGAGTTCTGTCTCTTTCTTCTTATTATTCTCAAGTTCTGCCATTCCGATCTCGACAGCTTTTCCGAGACCGACGATTCCCGGCACATTCTCAGTTCCGGCACGGCGTTTTCTCTCCTGGGCACCGCCATGGATGAAGGAGCGGAGCTTTAAGCCTTTTCTGATGTAGAGGAAGCCGACTCCCTTCGGTCCGTGGAATTTGTGACCGCTGGCACTTAACATATCGATATGGTACTCATCCACATTGATCGGCTCATGGCAGAATGCCTGAACCGCGTCTGTGTGGAAGATGATCCCGTTCTCATGGGCGATCTCACCGATCTCCCTGATCGGCTGGATCGTTCCGATCTCGTTGTTTGCAAACATTACAGAGATCAGGATCGTATCCGGACGGATCGCCTTCTTTAACTCGTCAATGGAAACGGAGCCGAACTCGTCTACCGGGAGGTAGGTGATCTCATAGCCGCGCTTCTCAAGATACTCACATGTGTGAAGGATCGCGTGGTGCTCGATCTTTGTTGTGATGATGTGTTTTCCTTTGGACGCGTAAGCCTCCGCAGTCGCGATCAGAGCCCAGTTGTCGGACTCGGAACCGCCATTTGTGAAGTAGATCTCATTGTCCTTCGCGCCGAGAGCGTTTGCTGCAGTCTCTCTTGCTTTTGCGAGGGCTTCCTTACACGGTGTGGAAAACTCATATACCGCGGAAGGGTTTCCGTAATATTCTGTATAAAACGGCAGCATGGCTTCCACGACTTCCGGACGTACCTTTGTCGTAGCCGCATTGTCGAGATAGATTACTTTTTTCATTGTTCCGCCTTTCTGTAAAGCTTGATCATCCAGTCTTGCTGTTATACCGCCGCAAGGCTGAACTGTTACCATTTATTTTATGCCATGACCCGTGAGTCAGCGCCCAAAAAGGCGCAGACAAGCCACAGATATCCTACATTATATACGAAACCGGTTGGGAATTTCAACCGGTAATCTTATGTTTTTTCAGAAATACACAGTAACTCGCTAAGTATTTAGGAAATCCCCGTATTTTCAGCGGTTTCAGCCGTCATATCCCTCTCTTATTTCCACATATATATAACAGAATCCTTCTGCCTCAACGGAGCTGCCCATGCCTTCTTCCCATAAAACTCACCCACTGATCACCGGAACCATTCTCCTCACCTCCGCCGGACTCCTCTCCCGGGTCCTCGGTTTTTTCTACCGGATCTTTCTCTCCCGGACGATCGGTGCTGAGGGACTCGGAATCTACCAGATGATCTTCCCAGTCTACGGAATCTTTTTCTCCCTCTGCGCCGGGTCGATCCAGACCGCCATCTCCCGCTTTACCGCGGCGGACCCGGACCATGCGAAGCGAACGCTGCTCTCTGGTTTTTCTTTATCTTTCGCCATGTCTCTGGCCGCCGCCTTTGTGATCCGGCACTTCTCGGTCCCTCTTGCGGAACACGTCCTCATGGAACCGCGGTGTGCCCCATTGCTCTCCGTCATGGCCTTCACGATTCCGTGTACCTCCGTCCATGCCTGCATCTGCGGGTACTATTACGGAAAAGAAAAAGTCTCCGTCCCCGCTGCCGCCCAGCTTTTTGAACAGATGATCCGGATCTTTACGGTATTTCTGCTGGTGTCTGTCTGCATCGAGAAACGGATTCCGGTCACAGTGTCACTTGCCGTATTCGGGCTGGTTGCCGGGGAAGCCGGATCGGCATTGTTTGTGCTGATATTTTTTCTTTTATTTCATGAATTTCACGAAAATACAGGCAGATCATACAGTGTTGGCCAAAGTTCCATAAAAAATCCTCTTTTCGGGAATTCCGGACGAATTTCAGATTTCTCAGGCAATCTGTTCTCTCCCATGGCCGCCCTCCTTGCCCTCGCCGCTCCGCTCATGGCAAACCGTCTCATCCTGAACCTTTTGCAAAGCGCGGAGACGATCATGATCCCGGAGCGCCTGACCGTCTACGGACTCACCCGTTCCCAGGCCGTCAGTACATATGGAACGCTCACAGGCATGGCAATGCCCTTTGTCCTCTTTCCATCGGCCCTTGTAAACTCTCTGGCTGTGGTCCTGTTGCCAGTCACCGCGAGGCATCAGTCCGCCGGAAACGATTCCGGAATCGCGGACGGGATCTCCATGGCCTTCCGGTACAGTCTCTATCTCGGGATCTTCTGTGTTGGGGTCTTCACGGTCTTCGGCGAAGCACTTGGCTTACAGATATTTAAAAGCCAGGACGCCGGATCCTTCATTCAGATCCTCGCCTGGCTCTGCCCGTTTCTCTATCTCGCCACCTCATCCGGCAGCATTTTAAATGGGCTCGGAAAAACGAAACTCACGTTTTTCCATCACCTGGTCTCACTTCTCATCCGCATCGCCTTCGTGTGGTTCGGGATCCCGGAGTTTGGGATCCGCGCATGCCTATGGGGGATGCTTGCGAGTGAGATGCTTTTAGCCCTGCTCCATATTCTGGCACTCCGAAGAATCGTCCCATGTGACTGGAACGCATGGATATTGATCGGAAAGCCTGTTTTCTGCCTGCTTTGCGCCCTGTGGCTCTTCCGGCTCTTTCCGGAAACGCTTCCGCTTCCGGCAGGACTCCCGGATTTTTTCCGGACTGCAGTGCAGATACTTCTTTTATCCACCATGTATCTCCTGTTTCTGCTGTTTTTTCACAGAAAACAGAGTCCGGCCTCTACATGATCACTCGTCGAATTCCACCGTCACATAATACCCGCGGTCATTCTGGATAATATCCTTCACAATGCCCTTTCTGCTCTTCAAACGCTCCGTAAACCGAAACAGCCCTGACATCGCCACCGCCGGTTCGATCATGTAATTCACATTGACCGGCGTGATAGACTCGCTGACATCCACCTCCTGGCCGACCTCCACAAGGCCCGGGCGTTCCATTTTAAATACGATCTCTCTCATTTTTATCCTCTTTTCTATTTACGGTAACAGGCATTCCAGAAGCCGTGAAACATTTCGTCGGTACCTTCTGGTTCTCACTTTCCGCCTTGTATCATCGCCACAGGCAGTTTCTTCCGGATGCCCAGTGACGTAAAAATGCCGCCAGACCGCTTTTTAGCGCTCCCTGGCGGCATTACCTTTTTACTTTCCCGGCATTGCTGCCATGTTCTCTCAAACCTGTCTGACGAGCTTATTTCCCCTCGTAAATGATCGCAGAATCCACATCATATTTCTGCAGTTTATCTCTTCCCTTTAATCCCGCAAGCTCCATCACAAAACAGATCTTAACGACCTCTCCGCCAAGCTCTTCCACAAGCTTTGCGATTGCTTCCACGGTTCCGCCTGTCGCGATCAGGTCATCGATGATCACGACCTTCTGGCCCGGTCTGATGGAATCTTTGTGGAGCTCGATGGTTCCGGTGCCGTACTCAAGAGCATACTCCATGGAAACGGTCTCTCTCGGAAGTTTTCCCGGTTTTCTCGCCGGAACAAAGGATTTTCCCATCGCGTAAGCGACCGGTGTTCCGAAAATAAATCCTCTGGACTCCGCTCCAACGACCACATCGAAATCTACATCCTTCACCATATCAAGGAGAGAATCAATCGACAGCTTTAATCCGTCCGAATCCTGTAAAATTGAAGTGATATCACGGAAAATAATTCCCGGCTCCGGAAAATCCGGGATGCTTACTACATAATCTTCCAGCTTTTTCATAATATTTATGGTTCCTTTCTGATTCGATCCACGATTGCTTCTATTTTATCACATGTGTTTTTTTCTGGCAACCTTGAGAAAAAGCAAAACGTCGGTTGAATGCCTACCTTTTTTGTAGTATAATCAGAGCAGTTCCGGATTCCGCATGTGAGCGGAATCTTTGTTTGTTTCATCTGCAGATGCCCTCTGAGCGTATTTCTGCAGAATAATATCGCAAAATTGTTCCGTATCGGCACAATTATAACATTTTTTAGGAAGTCCAGTGATCTGAGCATCTCACATCTTGTCAGATCACTGTTGAAATTGGTGAAATAATCATGAAAATATCTACAAAAGGTCGTTATGCACTGCGCATGGTCATCGACCTGGCTGAACATGCCGACGATGGCTTTATCTCCTTAAAGGACATCGCCGCCCGCCAGGGTCTCTCAAAAAAATATTTAGAGCAGATCGTTCCACTCTTAAACAAGACCGGAATGCTCTCCACCACCCGCGGCTACCAGGGCGGATACAAACTCGCAAAATCCCCGTCGGAATGCACCGTCGGTGCGATCTTACAGACCACTGAAGGCAGCCTCGCCCCGGTCTCCTGCCTCGAGCACACTCCAAACCCCTGCGAACGTTGCTCCGCCTGCGACACGCTCCCGGTCTGGGAAGGCCTAAACCGCGTCATCATGGACTACTTAGACGGAATCACGATCCAGACGATCCTGGATCAGAAGCATGAGCTGGAGGAAAAGCACAGACTGGCGGCTGAGGAGATCTTAAACAGTGTGAAGGGTCCGTGTCAGTCATAAAATCTGCGGCTTTGTGACTTTTTTATATTGTATTTTATATATCGAAACAAAAAAGCTTCGCAAAAAATTGTCTTAAGGCAGTTTCTTACGAAGTTTTTTCTGTGCCTGTTCAACGGCACAGACCGTTACAGATTTATATATTGGGGACGGCAGCATGGCATCCACATATATTCCACTTCCGTCCAACAATAGAACAGCGGTCACACATATTGCTACGCAGTGACCGCTGTCCTGTATTCGTTCGTTAATTGAGGGGGATTTTTTCCAGCACAGCTCGACGCACGGCTGAACTGTTGGGGGATTATTCCTGTAATGTCTTAAACGCCTCGTCCAGATCCTCGATGATGTCGTCGATGTTCTCTGTACCGATGGAGAGACGGATCGTATTCTGTTTGATGCCCTGGTCCGCTAACTCCTCGTCATTTAACTGGGAGTGAGTTGTGGAAGCCGGATGGATCACGAGAGACTTCACGTCAGCAACATTTGCAAGTAAGGAGAAGAGTTCGAGGTTATCGATAAACTTCTTCGCTGCCTCTGCGCCGCCTTTGATCTCGAAGGTGAAGATGGAGCCGCCGCCGTTCGGGAAGTATTTCCTGTAGAGTCTCTGCTGTTCCGGATCATCGGATACGGACGGATGGTTTACTTTTTCTACAAGCGGATGGTTGTTTAAGTACTCAACGACCTTCAAGGCGTTCTGTACATGGCGCTCTACACGGAGAGACAGTGTCTCGAGTCCCTGCAAGAAGATGAATGCGTGAAACGGGGAGATCGTTGCTCCTGTATCACGAAGTAAGATCGCACGGATCTTTGTAACGAATGCTGCTCTTCCTGCTGCCTTTACGAAGCTTACACCGTGGTAGCTCGGGTTCGGCTCAACTAAGGACGGGAACTTTCCGCTTGCTTCCCAGTCAAAGTTGCCGCTGTCGATGATCACACCGCCGATGGTGGTTCCGTGGCCGCCGATGAATTTTGTCGCGGAATGGAATACGATATCTGCGCCGTACTCGATCGGTCTTACAAGGTACGGAGTTGCGAATGTGTTGTCGACAACCAGCGGGATCTTATGTGCGTGGGCGATGGAAGCCAGCTTCTCGATATCAACGACATCGGAGTTCGGGTTTCCAAGTGTCTCAACATGGATCGCTTTTGTGTTCTCCTGGATCGCATTCTCTACCTCCTCGTAGTTGAACGGATCAACGAAGGTTGCTGTCACGCCGTACTCCGGAAGTGTATGTGCTAAAAGGTTGTATGTTCCGCCGTAGATGTTCTTTGCCGCAACGATGTGGTCACCTGCATGAGCAAGGTTCTGGAATACATAGGTTGCTGCTGCCGCGCCGGAGGCAACTGCCAGTGCCGCAACGCCGCCCTCCAATGCTGCGATCCTCTTCTCAAATACATCCTCGGTCGGGTTTGTCAGCCTGCCGTAGATATTTCCTGCGTCTGTGAGTCCGAAACGTGCTGCCGCATGCTCGCAGTTTCTGAATACATAGGAAGAGGTCTGGTAGATCGGAACTGCTCTCGCGTCTGTCACCGGATCCGGCTGCTCCTGTCCTACATGAAGCTGTAATGTCTCAAATTTGAAGTTTCTCTCTGCTCTTGTTTTCTTTGCCATAGTGATTTTCCTCCTCTTATTCCGGATCGGGACATCGCATTTCATTCCCGAAAAATTTCTTATTTTCATTTACCAACTTTCATTTACCAACCATCCTATCTGGTTGCAAGGAAATAGTACCATATGTTGGAAAATCTGTCTAATTGGATGTACTCAGGGTCTGCTATAGGTTTTTCCTATTGCTTTATGCTGCGTCAAGGCACCGCAGGAATCATGATCTTTTGCACCCTTTCCGGCATTTCTCATACACTGAACATATAGAACGATCGCAAAGAGAGGTCTTTTGGTATTATGAGAAAAATTCTTGCACCGGTTCTTTTTGTGTTTACGGCGGCGGCTCTGCTTGCCGGATGTAAGAAGAACACGGAATCATCTTTAACTCCCGTGACTTTAAATGAGGTTGCCCACTCCATCTTCTACGCCCCCCAGTATGCCGCCATCGAGCTGGGGTATTTTGAGGAGGAGGGAATCGATCTGACACTGGTAAACGGTGCAGGGGCTGACAAGGTCATGACAGCCCTGGTATCCGGAGATGCGGACATCGGGTTCATGGGATCTGAGGCGAGTATCTATACTTATATCCAGGGCGATGATGACTACGCCGTAAACTTCGCCCAGCTCACCCAGCGGGCTGGGAACTTCCTCGTTGGACGGACACCGGAAGCTGATTTCAAGTGGGAAAACCTTATCGGAAAGAAAGTTTTAGGCGGCCGCGCCGGTGGCGTACATATATTAATGTAAATTTGGAGAGTATTGTAATTTTATGTAACTGGGTGGATGGGATGAATAGTGCGAAGAATATATAAAAAGAAGTGGCGGAAATACCAGCAATGATATTTCCGCCGAAATTATTAAGCTACCTGTGGATAGTCGATAACTGCAATTTCCTGCATTAATTTTTTTGCCATATCAACAATCAATTCAAGGTGTTCAGCAACTTCATCTGTATAATATTTTTCTCCACACTGATCACATTCAAGGCATGGAACATTTTTAATTACAATAATACAATTTTTATAATTTACGACGTGTGTTGTTGTACTATTGATAGTTGTACTATTTTTACAATACATACACATATTCATCACCTCTTTCTTCGAGTTTTTAAATCATCTTCAAATTTCTTTGTATCTGGATAATATGCCGTTATGATATATACATTTATATTATCACACCCGGCAACAATATGCAAAATTCGTCCATTTACGTTATATCCAAAAATCAGACAGCTTGGATTAGGATAATCGTCAGGGTAATCTTCTATAATTTCACCAGTTGCAATTCCATTTTTTACATCGGCACGACTGATATCTCTTTCCTGCATTCGTTGCAGACAATGCTGTGTCCAAAGAATTTTTGATTCTGAACACAATTTCTGATATATTTCTAAATTCATTCGCTCCCTCCTTAACTTTGTTACAATCTATAAATATTATACATCAATTTTATTATCAACAATACATAAGAATAGTTTCCTTCAATTCATCGCTAAATTCATCTAAATCTTCCATCGTGATAACTTCTTCATTTAGAAGCGAAATAATGTTAGGAATGCAATTAGAACGACTCATTTTTAACTGTACACCTGTATCTTTTTTATCGTTGCGAATTCGCTCTTCTAAAGTCCAGAATTTTTCAGAAGGTCTTCCTTCGCCACTCAGTAACTCAATATATTCTTTATTCAATTTATTCATATAGGCTTCTTGCCAATCTGAAATTTTTTCTCTGAACAAAGCCCAATCCTTTTTAGTAAATCCGTATTCTGACATTGTCATATTCCTCCACTTTGGCATAAGTAAATTATAGTATAAGCGTTTTGGTTTCACAATACTTGTATTATAAATAGTGTTATCTTTTCGATAAAAATGATGTATCAAACTTCTAGCTTGGTAAAGGTCTTGCGAATGTGATTTCACTATTTGAAATTTGAAAGATTTGATGGCTTCAATTATAATTTAAACAGGAACTACACACAAATCACAAAATTTTATGCTACTATACCAGTGGAGGTGTTTTTATGTCGCATATTTTAATTGTTGAGGACGATTTAGATATTCAAGATCTTTTAAGAAATTTTTTACAAGAAGTCGGATATGAAATTACGATTGCAAGTGACGGTATGGAGGCTATTGCACTGTTTTCATCCGCTCATTTTGATTTGATATTATTGGATATAATGTTACCTAAAATTGATGGGTTTACAGTATGCGAGCTAATCCGTAAGCAATCACAGGTTCCCATCATTATGCTGACTGCTCTAAACGGAGAGGAAGAACAAATCAGAGGGTTAGATTTGCAAGTAGACGATTATATTACGAAGCCGTTTTCCATGCCAATCTTGATTCGTAAAATTGCTGCGGTTCTACGGCGGAGTACGATGATTCCAGATCAGGAACATCAGACAATATCCTATAAAAAACTGACTATGGATTTAGACAGCTACTCCGCTTCGGTAAATGGAGAATCTCACGAATTGACGCAGCGGGAATTTGAAGTCTTGCGGGAATTGCTTTTGAATCAAGGGCGCGTTCTTACCCGCCAAAATTTGCTCGATCGCCTTTGGAAATATGATTTCTACGGGGACGAACGTGTTGTTGATACACATATCAAAAATTTGAGAAAAAAACTTGGTATCGACTTTATCCAGACAATCAGAGGGGTGGGATATAAAATTGATAAAGAAAAATAAGAGCAGTTTGTTTACAAAGATATTCATTGTCACTTTTTTGTTGACAAGCCTTTGTTGCATGATAACTTACGGGGTTATCTCATGGCTTATCCCAAAAACTTATAGCACAACACTTGATGCAAGTTTAGATAGTGCAGTCAATTCACTTCTCACAGAAGTTGAAAATCTCACTCCAATGGAAAGTGGAAAGCTTATTGATGAATTTGTAATAAATCAAAATGGTGTGTTAATTCAATTATTTGATTCCTCAAATCGTGAAATTGAACTTCCGTCACAAAACAGTACGACATTCCCTGCTTTCGTCACAGGTGGTGTAGCGATTGAAAGTGACGATTCAGCGGCATATCGGGCAACGCACAGTTATATCTTTACATTTGCAGATTCAGATGATGTCTACACATTAACAGTCGCGGGTAGCGCACAAGAAGTTAATTTGTTAAAGGATACTTTGGGTAGTATTTTTATTATTCTGCTTTTTGTAATTCTGTTGGTTGCTGTACTGGCCTCTATCGTATATTCTCATTATGTAACCAGACCAGTTCTGCGTATCAGTCGTGTATCAAAACGAATGGCGGAATTGGATTTTAGTTGGAGATGTGAGGAAAATCGAACAGATGAACTCGGAACATTGGCTCATAGCTTAAATGAAATGTCACAAAAGCTGTCTGCTTCTATAACAGATTTGAAATGTGCCAATGAGAAACTACAAGCAGACATTGAGCGTGAACGTGCATTGGAACAGGCACAATTAGACTTTTTTTCCGCAGTTTCTCATGAACTGAAAACACCTATTACAGTTATCAAGGGGCAGACCGAGGGCATGATTTTGAATGTTGGGGATTATCAAGATCGTAATAAATACTTGGTGCGCTCTCTGGAAATCATCAATACAATGGAAAATATGGTACAGGAAATTCTCACGGTTTCCCGTATGAAATCGTCAAAAGTTGGACTTAAAAAAGAAACTATTCAGTTTTCGGATATTCTCAAACAGGAATACGCGCTGTTTGAAGATTTGATTATCCAAAAAGATATAGATTGGAATGAAAATATTTCTTCCGATTTGAGTGTTATTGGGGATAAGGCACTGATACAAAAAGTAATCAATAACTTGATTTCCAATGCTATTTCCTACTCACCGGAGGGTAGCACTATCTATTTGACTGCCTTTGCGGAAGATGGAGCGGTTCAATTTTTGTTGGAAAACACAGGTGTTCATATTCCTGATTCAGAAATTCCAAAACTATTTGATGCATTTTACAGAGTAGAACATTCTCGCAATAAGAAAACTGGTGGGAGTGGTTTGGGATTATACATTGTCAAAACCATTTTAGAACAACATCAAGCAGAATATAGTATAATAAACACTGAAAGAGGTGTTTTATTTACAATTCAATTCTGAAAGCATGGGGCCGCGATAAGCACTGCCCCATGCTTTTTTAACTACACATAAAAAACATATTCATCACAATGGTATCCCAAAAATGTTTGGTAATATAAAAGCATCAACAGAAAGGAGTTATGTCAGATATGAAAAAAAATAACATTAAAATTCTCGCACTTACTATGACACTATGTGCATCAGCGGCATTGAGCGGCTGTGCAACAAACGCTTCGGCTACTCAAGAGCCTAACAAGTCAATAAACGCTACAATCCCCGAGGAACAAGCTCATAACAGTGGTGATACCCTTTCCTCAAATTCTACATCCATAGCAGAAGCCTATGAAAGTGATGAAGTGATTTCCTCAGAGGAGCAGGCCAAAGCCGAAGAGATCCGTCGAAATGAAATTGCAGAACAGTATTCCGTTTATGAGCCCTATGGCATGACTTATGATAAAGAAAAAGACCGTTTCTTTTATGACGGTCAGGTTGTGCGCTACTTCAAAGATCAGGTAAACGCAGAAAATGCGAACTCGTTTTTCTTTGAGGACGGTGTTGTGGATGTGGAACTGATTAAAGACGTTAATGGAACCTTAACAGGATTAAAGCAGTCCTCGGGCGCAGACTTCAAGGCTCGAACTGATAAACAGGAAGAAATAAAGTCAGAACTTGCTGCGGCTGGCATTACCGGAAACAGTGGTAGTTTTGAATTGGGTGATCCAAACTATCGTGATGACAGTCTGGATGCCTACACTGCCTTTGGTGTTTCTTATGATAAAACCTCTGACAACTGGATGTATGAAGGAAAAGTCATCCACATTTTCTATGATGCCGAACATAATACCTATTGTGACAATGGTGTAAGTAATGGTATCAACATCAAAGTGATCCGTGACAAAAACGATAACATTGAAAAACTGGTGGAAACAGAGGCTCAAGAACTTGATCAGTATGTAAAATAAACCAACCTCTGCCGAACGACGGCAAAAAAAGCCGTCGTACAGCAGACACATTCATGCTCCTATGAAGCAGCAGCCTTGATTTTCAGAGTCAACATTTCTATTTTTGCCTTTTTCATAGCACCCGTGAATAATCTATATCAGTTAAAAAGCATATTTTCACATCAGGGTTATTACCCATTCTATACATTGGATTGCTTCATAGAAATATCGGAAGAAGTTATAGAAATGTTTAAAGAGTTTGATTGTAAAGAGGCTGCTTATCGGCTGTGTACATAATGCCACAAAGCCTGCTATTGACGATCTTAAATAAATAGCCAAATAGCAAGAGTAATACCGATGTCAATCATAATCCACTGCAATGGAAAATATCCGAAAGTGAACTGAAAACAATCATTTCAACAGGAAGAAGTCCAGAATACATTGCTCCCATCATTCCAAATACTCATCCCTACATGACCTTATCTGCTTTCTACTGTATAATCGTGGTTGCCGATGTTTGTACCATTGCCAATGCTATGCTGTACAAGAACGTCATTACAAAGTAAAGCAAAAGATCTCTCTTTCCACAACGATAGAGAGACTTTCATTTATTCTAAATATGGATCGTCAAATGATAAGAGCAAGATCCACCCCGGTATTACCATATCCCCATTCTGCCATATAAGTAATATTTCGGAATTTTATCTTGCTGGGGAACTGTCGCCTCCCCATACCCATTTTTTTATTGGCTACACCGGCGGTGTACGCAACAAAATATTATAATTAACATAATTCTATTTTGAGGCATTCAGCAAGTAACTGGATGTCTTTTTCTTTTTGAAAATACACATGGTGATGCGAACAAATTCTTTTGTAAGCCAATGATATAAGCAAGGGTATGGGGAATTGTCACTCTCCATCAAGAGAACACCCATAAGGTGAACGGAGGCGGAAACGCGATAACGTTAAACATGGGTGGATCTTGCTCTTGTAATATTTTTTCTCTCTGTACCCTGTAAAATGAGCTTTTTCCCTTTCGTTATATAGGGAGATATAAAAAGAGAATTTTAATAAAGCATAAAAATCTCTTTGGGAAAGCCGGCACCCGTCTCCTTAATTTTTCAGAAAGGTAAAAGAAAATATGAAATTTGAATATATGATGGAAACGAAAAAGATACTTCCCTATTATCAGTTCCCTAAATTTTTGTTAGAGCTACCACTCTCTCAAAATGCAAAATTACTTTATATGCTGTTATATGACAGAGCCAGAATTTCACAGAAAAACCATTGGCTCAATGAAGACGGATATGTATATTTCGTCTTTCCGATTACAGAAATTTCTTTGAAATGGGGAAAATGTTGTACTTCTGTAAAGGCTGCCATGAAGGAATTAGATGAGTATGGATTGTTGATTCGCAGTTCCGGAGGATTTTCAAAACCAAATCATTTATATATGCGAATCCCCTGTATAGAGTTGATTTCTGAACCGGATGTAAAGCAGACAGACGAAAATACAACTTCCATTGGGATGAAAAGCTGTCCTTCATTCGGTCGGAAAACAGCCTCTTCTATGGTCGAAAACGTGCCACCTAGTAAAGTAAAAGAAAAATATAATTTTAGTAATAAGATTGGAGTAAATTACGAATATGAGGAGGGCGACAGTCTATGATAAAGCAGGAAAACACATATTTAGGTGCAGATGGATTAGCATATTGCAAGATTTGTGGAGAACCTGTAGAGGCATTTTTCCCTCCAGATAGTATTCTTGGTATGAAAAAACATTTTAGACAATGTGCATGTATCCGTCAAAAACGTGAAGCAGAAGAAAAGGCATATAAAGAAAGAGAACATTGCGAATTAGTGGAAAGAAATAGAAAAATCTGTTTTGAAGAACCACGAATGTATGATTGGAATTTTGAACTGGCAGAAAAGACTACTACCATCGAGAAGGCCAAAGAATACACAGCAAATTGGAATGCTATGAAGAAAAATCATATTGGTTTTCTCTTGTGGGGACCAATAGGAACCGGAAAGAGTTACATAGCCGGTTGCATTGCCAACGCACTTTTGAATCGGGAAATTACTGTGAAGATGACAAATTTTAATACAATTATTGATGATATGTTTTCATTAGAGGATAAAACAGAATATATCAATGCTCTGGCGCAATATGAACTTTTAATTTTGGATGATCTTGGCACAGAACGAAGTTCTGAGTATGCTCTTGGAATTGTATTCAGTGTAATTGACCGAAGATATCGCTCTGGCAGACCATTAATCGTAACTACCAATCTTCCGATAAAACAATTAAAAGAAGAAACGAATATAGAAAAAAAACGAATTTATGATCGTATTTTAGAAATGTGTGTTCCGTTATATGTTGGCGGTTCTAGCTATCGGAGTGATATTGCCCATGAAAAAATGGGAAAAATGAAAACCTTTTTTGCTACTGCCGAATCAAGTCAGACTGAAAATATTATAGAGCAGACAGGCACAAAAACAATCTGATGTTTATATCTTAGTATAGACATCAGAAATAGAAAGAGTGTGATAGCTCTGCAGAAACCTACATATTACTTGTGGCGAACAGATTATACATCTTCAGAAGACTTTGAGGCAGATAAGGAGAAATATAGGAAAATAGGTTTTCGGGTTGTCACGTTTGCGGATGGGCAGCCGGATAAAAATATACATAATGGAATAAAAGCGTTGATTCGAAACCATATAAAAGAAATCAATCAGTAATTTCTATGGGCGGGAGACATTCTCTCGCCCTTATTTACGCGAGTAACGAGCCAAAGTCAGTGCTTGTACGAGACCTTGGCGACTACCGCGATAACTTGGAAAACTCGCAAAGCATGTTTTCCATAGTTATATTACTGTTCACAGTAAAATAATTCATTGTAAAATTATATGAGAATCCGTTTACGAAAAAGATTTTTCGATATATAATTATATTACATTATTCTATAAACAATATTTCAGAAAGGATGAGGACATGAATGCTGGATATGTGCGTCTTTCAAGAGATGACGATAAGCGAAATTATGTTTCTATAGAAAATCAGAAGTTAATTATCAATCAGTATGCATCTGACCATGGAATGGTTATTGACCGATGGTATGAAGATGACGGAGTATCAGGTTATATTTTTGACAGGCCGGGATTTCAACAGATGATGGCTGATTTGGATAAAGATATTGATACCGTATATGTGAAAGATTTCTCGCGTCTTGGCAGACATAATGCGAAGGTTCTTTTGCTTTTGGATGAATTTCAGGAACGGGGAAAACATCTCATTGTCATTGATGATAATTACGATTCTTTTGATTCCAGCGACGACACCATTGGAATTAAAACATGGTTCAATGAGCGTTATGTAAAAGATACCAGTAAGAAAATCAAAAGAGCGATCGGAGCTAGACAAAAAGAAGGCACTCTTATGACAAAACCACCTTTCGGATATTGTCGGGATACGAAAGACAAAAGTATCATCAAAATCGTTCCCAAAGAGGCAAAATTTATCAAAATGGTTTACGATCTATATATCTCCGGATCCGGTTATCGCAAAATAGCAAATTATTTGACCGACCAGGGTATCCCAACGCCTTCTATGGTACAGCGAGAACGAGAAATTGAAGAAGGTCGCATAAGTAAAAAGAAAGTCGCAACCATTTGGTCTGACAGCATGGTGAAAGAATTATTAGATAATGATTTTTACATTGGAACTTTTCGTTTAAGAAAACGTGCCAGAAATACAGTACATGGAAAGGATAAACGTGTTCCAAAAGAAGAACAGTGTATTTTTGAAGATCATCATCCGGCAATTATTGATAAAGCCACTTTTTCTCTTGTACAGGAATTAAAGGAAAAGCGTAATCGCACGAATTATCGTGGAAGTAGGGGGGAATGGATTGGTTCAGAAATTCCCAATCCTTTTGGAAGCTGTTTGTTTTGTAAAGATTGTGGAAGTCGTTTGACACCGATTAAGCGTCAAACATCCAGCAGAGAAAGAAAATATTATATTTGTACTACCTATAATACAAAAGGTAGGCGGTATTGTGAGAAAGCGCATCTGATTGAGGAAAATGATTTGATGGAAGATGTGCTGAATTATATTAAACTGTGCAGAGAAGCGCTTTGTGAAGTGATTTCCACATATGATATGAGGGACTTTGAGGCAGAAAAGAAAACGCTGGCAGAAAAACGACAGGACATTCAGGAAGAAATTCAAAACCGAAAAAATCAACTAAAGGTACTTTTAACACAAAAAATAAAAGATTTATCCATAGCATCTGAAAATGAGGATTTGATCTATGAAACCTATGATTCTATGCAAAAGGATTTACTGTCGCAGATTCATGGTTTGGAGATGCAGGAAAAAGAACTGAACGAAACTACTATAGAAACACCGGATGTAAAGGACAAATTGAGAAACGCATTGGATGTAGTTGATAAAATCATTGCAGGTGGAACTCTTGACCGAAGAGATATTGAACTGTTGATTGAGAGAATTGACGTAGATAAAGAGGGAATGCCAGAAATTACTTTAAAATATGGTTTGTCTGATTTAATCAATTACAGTCCTGCTGATGAGATGAATCGCCGGGAAAATACTGTAATCGCTCTTGTAATGAAGCTGATTATAGAAGATGAACGTGGATATACATCTGCAAAATACTTGTCAGAACATATCACAGCATTGGGATTTAAGAAAACGAAACAAAGTATCTTACCTTATATCAATCTGATGAAAGAATGGGGAATTTTGGAAGATACGGATAATCCGCTGAAACCTTACAATATTGTGAAAACAAAAGAAGAACTTGCGGTATTGATGCATCAATACCTGCCGGATTTACCGGTTCAAATGACTTCTGAACAATTATCGGACAAATATTTACATTATAATAATGGCGACAGGCGGCATGCCCCAGATGGTCTTTGAGTATATCTTAAAGAAGAACGGCATCGATCCCACAAAAGATCTCTCCATCGACCAGAGCATCAGCTTCGGTCTCACCGCGGCGGCGTTCACCAGCAATGATTCCGACTACACCGTCGAGTTTGAGCCCTTCGCCACTGCCCTGGAGCAGGAAGGAAACGGCTATGTAGTCGCATCCCTCGGAAAAGATTCCGGCTATGTGCCCTACACGGCCTACAGTGCCAAGAAGAGCTATATCGAAAAGCACCCGGAGATCATCCAGAAATTCACAAACGCGATCCAGAAAGGCCTCGACTACGTGAACACCCACTCCGCCGAGGAGATTGCCGAGACGATCAAACCGCAGTTTAAGGAGACCGACACCGAAAAGATCGCCATCATCGTGGACCGTTACAAAGAGCAGGATACCTGGAAAGGAAATACGGTCTTTGAGAAGGAAAGCTTTGAGCTTCTTGAGAACATTCTGGAGGAAGCCGGTGAGCTTGACACGCGGGTTCCTTATGAGGATCTTGTGAAGACGGAGTTTGCGAAGGCAGCCGCAGAGAAATAACTTTTTAATCGGAGAGATCTGAATTTTTTTAATCATTGTAACTGTTCAGCAGGTCTGCGCACTTGCTGCGCTGACCGTAAGAAAACATAAGCTGGAAGGCAAAAATCCCATCGGCGCAGCCGATCTCGAATGATTTTTGCTTGTAACTATGAAAGTACTGAGGTTACTAATCATTTAAATTCAGATCTCTCCGATATTTTTATACTTCCTCTCCTCTCATTCTCCACCATCCCATCATCCACTTCACATAGTCAGAAAATCCCGCGGGATCCACATCCCGGACCGCAATGACAGGGATGTTTCCGATCTCCTCCCCATTAAACCGGTAGCGCAGCGTTCCAAGCTGGTCTCCCGCCTTTACCGGGGCCTTTGCGCTCTCTTCCAGCATCAGTTCCCGCTCCACGCCGGAAAAGTCCTCGCCGTGGAGTCCCAGATATGTAAAGGTTTCGCCGTAGGAAAGTTCCACCTCCGGCTCTTTTCCGCCTGTCACCGGAATCTTCGGAAGCTCCGGCGGCATCTCATCTTTATAGAGCCTGCAGTTTCCAAACCCATAATTTAAAAGCGTCACCGCGTCCTTAAATCTCGCCTTGAAGTCCGGTGCCGCCATGATCGCGGCGATAAGCTCCACGCCGTCCTTTTTTGCTGTGGCGGAGAGACAGTATTTTGCGATACTGGTGGAACCTGTTTTCAGCCCCGTCACCTCGAAATTCGTCGCCATCTTTAAGAGCTTATTTGTGTTGGAGAGACCGAACTCCTTTGTCCCCTGCTTCGTCACATGGGTGATATTCTCCATCCAGATCGTCGTATAGTTTGTGATCTGCGGGTATTTTGTGATAAGTTCCCTGGACATCAGCGCGATGTCCCTCGCCGTAGTCACATGTTCCGGGGAATCTGTGAGTCCGCAGCAGTCAATGAACTTCGTGTGCTCCATCCCCAGGCCTTTCGCCCGCTCATTCATCATCTTCACAAAAGTCCCCTCATCGCCTCCGATAAACTCAGCCATTGCCACCGACGCGTCGTTGCCGGAGGCGATGACGATGCACTTGATCAGTGTCTCCACGGTCTGGATCTCGCCCTCCTCCAGGAACACCTGGGATCCGCCCATGGATTTCGCGTGGGCGCTTGTCACCACCTCGTCTGTCAGACGGATCTTCCCTGACTGCAGGGCGTCGAAGATCAGGATCAGCGTCATGATCTTTGTGACACTGGCGGGATTTCTCGGCTCATCCGCGTTTTTCTCGCAGATCACGGTTCCTGTGGATGCCTCCATGAGGATCGCGGATGGGGCCGTGATCTCCGGGCCGGTGTACGGTGTCAGCTCCGGCTGCATCTGCTGTATTTCCATGATCTGATTTCTTATATCCTTTTTCCATGTCCCTTCCCTCATCATCCCGTATCCGCTCAACGGTTCCATCATGAACAGGATTCCGGCCATGATCCCACAAATGCTTCTTTTTCCCACTCTCATATTTCTACTCCCGACCTGCCTGCTGTTCCATAAAATTTCTCCGCCCGGACGCCATTTTATTCCGCCCTGCGGCACGCTTTTCATGTTCTCAGCCAGTTTTCTCCTTATAAAATATGGCCCGGACATCCCCCTTTATGTCACTGCTTACAAAATGCTTAATTTTTCTATTTCTCGTAGCGTCGGACATGGGGTTGTGCTATGATAGAAGTAATAAATACAGAATTTTATCCGTTGTTCTGTCTGACAAAGGACGGCGGTTACGAATTAAATTACGAGGTGATATTTTGGAATACAATAATGATTTTGAAAGGCGCCGCGCATATATTTCAAGCCGCGAAAAGCTGCGGAAACGGCGGCAGACAGTTCATATTACGATACTGCTGATCGTTCTCGGAGTTCTTCTCCTGGGAATCGGCGGACTGCTCCTCTTTAAAAAAGGAGGCCACTTATCCACACAGTTGAAAAACAACACTTCTGAATCTTCGGCGGAATCCGATCCGTCCGGAGATGATAAAACGACTGTTTCACTTGCGGAGAGCGGATCCGGAGAAGACGCTTCTCCGGAGTCACAGGAAGCTGCCGCACCGGCTGCCGCCTACAATACAGGCGATACTGCCCTGGATGGGATTTTAAACAGCGCTCACGCAAAATTCGTCACCTACGACTACGATGCTGCCATCGAGATCTTAAACTCCAACCCGGATTACGCGGAGAATTCCGATGTGAAGGAGCTTCTCGCCGCCTGCGAGGAGACAAAATCCACACTCGTCCGGGCGGATGTAAACAAGATCACCCATGTGTTCTTCCACTCCCTGATCATGGATAACTCCAAAGCCTTCGACGGGGACGCGGATTCCAAGGGCTACAACCAGGTGATGACCACGAAGAGCGAATTTTTAAAGATCCTGGATTCCATGTACGAGAAAGGATATGTTCTCGTAAAGCTCCACGATATTGCCCACGAGGTGACGGACGAAAACGGCAATACGAAGATGGTGGCGGGAGATATTATGCTGCCGCCCGGAAAGATTCCTTTCGTCATGTCCCAGGATGACCTCTGCTATTACGAGTATATGGACGGTGACGGTTTCGCAAGCCGGATGATCGTGGGCGGGAACGGAAAGCCGACCTGCGAGATGGTGATGGATGACGGCTCCGTGTCGGTGGGCTCTTATGATCTCGTGCCGCTCCTTGAGGACTTTATCACGGAACACCCTGATTTTTCCTACCGGGGTGCCCGGGCGGTCCTGGCGTTTACCGGATATCAGGGCGTTCTGGGATACCGGACGGATCCGTCCTATGAGAGTTCTAACCCAAATTTTGAAGCCGATAAAGAGACGGTCCGCCAGGTGGCACAGTGTCTCAGGGACAACGGCTGGGAGCTCGCCTCCCACAGCTGGGGACATATCAATTTCGGGAAACGCTCCTTTGAGGATGTGAAGACAGACTCCGATAAGTGGGCCTCCAGGGTGGAATCCCTGATCGGAAAGACGGATATCCTGCTCTACCCATTCGGATCAGATGTTGGCGACTGGCATCCGTACACAATGGAAAATGAAAAATACGCATATCTCCATGAGCTGGGCTTCCGCTACTTCTGCAATGTAGACTCCAGCCAGTACTGGGTACAGTTTGGATCTGACTATCTCCGCCAGGGACGCCGGAACTTGGACGGCTACCGCATGTACTACGACCTGCCGGAGACGAATCCGGAAAAAGACCACTTAAGCGACCTCTTCGATGTGACCCAGGTCTTCGACCGCGAACGGCCAGTTCCGGTGGCACCGATGAATTAGACCTGGAATTAAAAACGGACTTCAAAAGTCATATCTCATATGGCTCATGAAGTCCGTTTCTTTTGTTTATATCCGCTAAAGCTTTCACTGGCAGTCCCTTCTGAATACATGGGAACTCGCAGAGCCTGCCAACGGCAGCTTCTTCGGAATTCGAGAAAATCAAAATACGCTGGACAGTTTTTCCCATCCAGCGTACCAGGTATTATTCTGCATTTTCTGTTTTTCAGCTGAAATCTTCATTTAGAACTGCACAATATCCTTGATCTCCTGCGCCGGCTCCACGCTCTCGGCGTAGAGCACCGGACCGACACCGTCGTAGTCCGGCCAGAACTCATATGCGATCTTCGCGCGGACCTTGACCCACTGCTTTGTCTCAAGGTTTTTCGCCTCACGCGCCTTGCAGATAAATCCTAAAAATGTCATATCAGCCTCGCAGCATGTCATCGCCATTCGGCCCGGAACGAAATAGTTCTTCGGGAATTCCGGGGATTTTAATACCATACCGGTGAACTCCACAACTTTTCCCTCGTAGCGGTCCTGCTTATCCATGGCGTCGATGTACCAGATGCCGTAATCCTTCGGATCGATCTTGATCACATCTGCCTTCATGTCGTACGGAAGATCCTCTTCCAGAACCTCCTGCTCGATCTCGCCTTCCGCATCCTCGAAGATCAGCTCTGCCTGCGGGTTTAAAGCCTTTAAGCCGCGGCGGTAGCGGGTGATGTTCTCATCGCTGACTTCATCGCAGCGGTTCATGATCACAAGCTCGGAGCGCTTTACAAGGAGCGCTAAGAGCGGCTTCATGTTGCTTAAATAGAGCTCGAAGGTGGAGCCGTCGATGATCGTGATCTGCTGGAAGAGTTCCCAGGTATCCGGGAGCTGCAGCTGATCCTGCGGCCACATTCCGTTCCACTCGATGAGAACGCGGGCCGGGTCATATAATGCCTCGATCCGTCCGTAGAAATCCTCGTCCATCTCGGAGATATCTTCCACGGTAACGATCTTTGTTCTTGTTTTCTTTAAGATTTCCTTATCGTACTCCGTATCGCCTTCCTCGCAGAGGATCAGAACGGTCGTACCGTCGGCCTGGAAATAGTCCTGCTGTAAAGTATTTGTGATGAACTGGGTCTTTCCCGCTTCCAGAAAGCCGTTGATGACAAATACCGGCATTTTTTCCTGCTGTTTCACTGTCTTATTCTCCTAATTATATAAAATGGTTCCTGCCCACGTCTTGCGCAGACAGGAACTGCCACTGAACAGGTTCTGCAGATCTGGCAGCCTGACCCTGGCAGAATACGTTCATTAAGCCTCAAACGCAGCCTTTAACTCGTCTTCCTTCAGGTTGGAACCGATCACGCACACTTTTCCTGTGTAGATCGGAGCGCCTGTGCGGATCTCGGTCTCTTCCGGTACAAGATCGAAGTAGTACCATGTTCCGTCCGCATCCGGCAGCATTCCCTTTGCGCGGAGAACCTGGCCGTACTTCTCGGAATGTGCGAGTTCCTGTAACAGGGACTCGAGTTTCTCCTTTGTGATGGTACGGTTTGTCTCAAGACCCCAGCTTGTGAATACCTCGTCGGCGTCATGATCGTGGTGGTGATGGTGGTGGCCGCATCCACACTCGCCGTCATGATGATGGTGATGCTCGTGCTCATCATCGTCATCATCGTGGTGATGGTGATGGCCGCATCCGCACTCTTCGTCATCGTCATGGTGGTGATGATGGTGCTCATGCTCATCTTCGTCGTCATCATCGTCATCGTGGTGGTGATGGTGGTGGCCACAGCAGCACTCCTCGTCGTCATCGTCATGATGATGGTGATGGCCCTCTTTTACCTCCTCAAGGAGCTTCTCAGCCATATCATCTGTCGGCTTCTCAATGATCTCAAGAAGCTGCTCGCCGGTGAGCTTGTCGATCGGAGTTGTAACGATAGCTGCCTTCGGGTTCTTCTCGCGGATCATCTCTACACACTGAGCGACCTTGTCTGCGTCAGCGACATCGGTACGGCTTAACACGATCGTTCCTGCGCTCTCGATCTGGTTATTGAAGAACTCACCAAAGTTCTTCATGTACATCTTACACTTCTGAGCGTCAACGACTGTCACGGAACCGTTTAATACAACGTCGATCTCGCCCGCAACGTCGCAGACTGCCTTCATGACGTCGGAAAGCTTGCCGACACCTGACGGCTCGATAATTACACGGTCCGGTGTATACTTTGTAAGGACTTCATTTAAGGAACGTCCGAAATCACCGACTAAGGAACAGCAGATGCATCCGGAGTTCATCTCACGGATCTCGATGCCGGAATCCTTTAAGAAGCCGCCGTCGATACCGATCTCACCAAATTCATTCTCGATCAGGACTACTTTCTCGCCCGCAATTGCTTCTTTCAGAAGCTTCTTTATAAATGTTGTTTTTCCGGCTCCGAGGAAACCGGAGATAATATCAATTTTTGTCATAATGACACCTCTTTCTTGCCATCCGCGCGGCATTCCTGTATTTTTATCTGTCCGCCTTAATTTTATACTGTATACAGACCAGATCCACTGCCGCACTTTCATTTTTCATTACCAATTACTAACTTTAACACATTTTCTAACAAAGTCAAGTACTGCCGCTTCCAGCGGATGTCTGGAAAGCGGCAGAAATACGAGAAATTTTCTCATATAATATTGTTTTCTTGTACAGTCTTCAGGATCTGGCAAAATCCAGCCTCATTGAGCGCTTGCGATTACGTATCTGCTGGCATCCTGCTGTTTCTCCCCTATCTCGACTGCTTCACCATCTGAACGACACTGAACACCCCGAACATCGCCAGGTTCACCACAACAACGCTGGCTCCCGCCGGAATTGAATATACATAGGAAAGAATGAGCCCGATAAAGAAGCACACCACAGACACAACGCCCGAGGATACCACAACGCCGAGGAAACTCTTAAATACCCGCATGGATGTCAGTGCCGGGAAGATCACAAGGCTCGAGATCAGCATGGCACCCATCATTCTCATACCGAGAACGATCGTAATGGCAGTCAGGACCGCGATCAGAAGGTTATAGGCGGAGACCCGCACACCCGTCGCCTTCGCGAAGCTCTCATCGAAGGTCACGGCAAAGACCTTGTTGTAGCAGATCACAAACATGCCGAGGACCACCAGGGACAGGACTACGCTTAAGCACATGTCCTCGCGGCTCATTGCTAAAATACTTCCGAACATATAGCTGCTGACATCCGTCGTCATTCCCGTCGTCAGGGATGTGACGATGATACCGATGGCGAGAGATCCTGCGGAAATCATCGCGATCGCCGCGTCACTCTTGATCTTTCCGTTTCCCGTGATCCGAAGAAGCAGGACCGCCGCCGCTGCCACCACCGGGATCGATACCGCGAGAGGCGCCCAGTTAAAGGCCACCGCGATAGAGAGTGCCCCAAAGGAAACATGGGACAGTCCGTCACCGATCATTGAATACCGTTTCAGCACAAGGCTGACTCCCAGGAGCGATGCGCAGAGCGAGATACAGATACCGCCGATCATCGCCCGCACGAGAAACGGATAGGAAAACATTTCCTGTAAAAGTCCCATTTAGTTCTCACCTCCGAGGAATTCTCTTCCGAATTCCGATTTCTTATACTCATCCACGGTCCCGTAAAACTGGACCGTCTGTTTCAACTGTAAGATCTTGTTGGCCTGGGTCACGATATTTCCGATATCGTGGGAGACCATGAGGACAGCCACCTTCTCGTCCCTGTTTAGATGGCGGATCACCGCATAGAAATCCTGGGTGGATGCCGGGTCAAGTCCCGTGATCGGCTCGTCCAGGATCAGGAGCTTATCCGTAGCGCAGAGGGCCCTCGCGATCAGGGTACGCTGTTTCTGTCCGCCGGAGAGATCCCGGTAGCAGCTCTTTTTGAGATCCGTGATTCCGAGCTTTTCCATATTGACTGCCGCAAGCTTCCGCTCTTCCATCGAGTAAAACGGTCGGTTTCCACGCTTTCCAAGGCAGCCGGAGATCACGACCTCCTGTACCGTCGCAGGGAAATCCTTCTGGGCCGGGGTCTGCTGCGGGAGATATCCGATTCCGGACCGTCTCAACTCGTCCGCCAGCGTCAGGACACCGCCGGTGGGCTTTATAAGTCCCAGGAGTCCTTTCATCAGGGTGCTCTTTCCGGATCCGTTCTCGCCGACGATGCAGAGGTAGTCCCCAGGATTGATCTCCATGGACACGTCCTTCACCACGTCATAATTTTCATATCCAAAGTCCACATGTTCACATTTTAATAATGGCTGGTTCATCGATAAAGTCCTTCCCGTAAATTGACAACATTCTGTTCCATCAGTTCCAGATAGGTGACGCCGTTATCAAACTCTCTTCTCGTCACGTTATGACAGGAGTGAAATAACAGCGGCTTCGCACCGGTCTCCTCGCTGATGATCTCCGCCACCCGGTGGCTGGAGAGTTCCAGGTAATAGACCGCCGGGATCTGTTCCTCCCGCACCTTGTCGATCAGGTATGCGATGGTCTTGGCGCTTGGCTCAGTGTCGGAGGCGCAGCCGGAAAACGCAGCCCTGTACCGGAGTCCGTAAGTGTCCGCAAAATAGCGGAGCGGAAACTTGTCCGCCATGACAATGAGGTCTAAGTCCGCGCCGTTTACCACATCGCGGAATTCCTGGTCGAGATTCTCAAGTTTCCCGAGATAATCCTCTGCATTTGCCGCAAAGATGTCCGCGTCTGCCGGGTCCATCTCCTGAAGCGTGTCCGTGATCACCTGAGTGATCTTCATGGCATTCACCGGAGCGGTCCAGATGTGCTCGTCATATTCGATCTCGTAATCCGCGTCGTCATCATCGTGCGTGTGTGTGTGATCTTCCGCATCATGATCGTGTTCATCATCCGTGTGGTCATGATCTTCCGCATCGTGATCATGATCATCGTCATCAGCATGGACCGCCTCATCATGGTCGTGGTCATCATGGGTATCGTCTGCCGACGCATGGCTGTGGTGATGTTCCTCACCTGCGTCCTCCATGCCTTCCACGATCTCTTCCTCCACGGTATCCACATAGTCCATCATCGTGATGACCTTTAAGCTCTCCGAATCCAGGGATGCCACAACCTGGCTCACCCACTGCTCCATGGCACCACCGTTGCAGATCAGAAGGTCCGCGTTCTGGATCAGGCGGATATCTGCCGGTGTCGGCTCAAAGGAATGGCTGTCCTGTCCCGCCGGGATCACCATGGAAAGATCTACGGCATCCCCCGCGATCTGTCTCGTGAAATCGTAGTACGGGAACAGGGTCGTTACAACTTTCAGCTTTCCATCATTCGGAGTTCCCACATCTCCGTGTGTGTCACTAACAGAGCCACAGCCTGTCAGGGTACCAAAAAGAAACATCGCTGCGGTGAGCCATGCTTCTATCCGTTTTCGTCTTGTTTTTCTAAAATACTTCAATCCATTTCCTCCGGTATCTAACGCGCGGGCTGATGTTTTAAACATAGTTTACGCAAGGTCCGAATTTTCATGTTACTGTCTTTTACTTTTAATAGCAGCTCTTTGTTTTCCTGCGCAGTTTTTCCTGCAGTCATCACTATATATAAATAAATCCGCTTACTGCTGTCACCTTTTATGGCACATTGATAAGTCATGCCGCATCTGCACAGGTCTGCCAAACAGCTACTTTTCAATCTCCGTTAAGATATCAAGCGGTTTCTCAAGCAGAAATTCCGGCTGGAATGCCGCAAGCTCCTCACGGCCCCTGAATCCCCAGAGAACTCCCACCGTCGTCATCTTCGCGTTCTTTCCAGTCTTCATGTCCGTATTCGTATCTCCAAAATACAGGCACTCTGACGGATCCGCGCCACAGATCTTCGCCGCCTTCAACGCTCCCGACGGATCCGGCTTCTTCGGAACGCCCTCCTGCTCCCCGATCACCGTGTCAAAATATCCCGCGCCGAATACATATTCTACGGTCTTCTTCGCCTGGGCATCAGGCTTGTTGGATACAACAGCAATCTTTAAACCCAGCTCTTTCGCCTTCGATGTGAGCTCCACGATTCCATCGTAAGGATGCATCTCATAGTTACAGTATTTTCCGAATATCTCCATATATACAGGGAGGATCGCCTCGTAGTGCGCCTCATCCGTATCCCCGCAGGCCGCGAGGGAACGTTTCATCTGCATTTTATATCCATCGCCGACGATGGTCATCATCTGTTCCTCTGTCAAAGGACCGAGCCCAAACTTCTCCAGTGAAAGGTTCGTACAGTATGTCAGCGCATGGATCGAGTTTACCAGCGTTCCATCCAGATCAAAGATCAGACACTTATATTTCATATCTGCCTCCATATAAAGCAAAAACGAATCAAAAACTGTGCCACTCATTTTATCACACTAAAAAAAAAATGACAATACCTTTCTGCGCATATATAGGGCTCCGAAAATTTCCTTTAAATCCCATTGACTCTTTCCAGTTTCCATATTAGGATATATCTATATGAAAAGGACAAATCTACATATATTTTATGTGCATTTTTGTACCAAAAGACGAAATCCCAGGAGGTACGTTTATGAAAAAATTTTGCATCGCAGCTCTCGCTGCAACACTGGCTCTCGGAACCATGATCACAGCTCAGGCTGCTGATACAATAGATGGAACTGTTGTATCCGGCACATACAAACGCAGCACAAACGGCGGACGCCGCCGCGGTTTAAAGTCCCCGGCAGGCGGTGCCTGGGAGAAGCTTTCTGACGGTACCTATAAATATCACTTTGCGGAAGGTCTCGAAGCTACCGATTACTGGCTGGAGATCGATGGAACCTGGTACTATTTCGGTCATGACAATATCATGCAGACCGGATGGGTAAAGGATGACGGCAACTGGTACTACATGGACCTTAAGACCGGCGCTCTCTTCACCGGCTGGCACGAGATCAGCGGCAAGTGGTACTATTTCCACGAGGAAGGCGATGGCTTCAAGGGCACTCTCATGGTAAACTGTGAGACTCCGGACGGATACACCGTTGACGTGAATGGTGCGCTTGTAGAATAGTCACTGGCATAAATTTTAAAAATCCCCGCAGGATCGTTTTTCCGCATCCTGCGGGGATTTTTTTCCGGTCCATATAGCATCCGTTCCAATAATACGTTTCTTGCATATGTCCCATTGATCGGCAGTTCCTCTTTATTCATATCTCAGAGCATCGATCGGATCCGCCTTTGCGGCTTTCGACGCCGGGTAAATCCCAAAGAAGATGCCGACTACGGCCGAAAAGGATACCGCAAGAAGGATGATCCCAGGTTTGATCACAACAGGGAGTCCAAGCGCCGCACCGCCTGCCGTCACGAGACTCACAGCGAGAAGAACGCCGATGATTCCGCCCAGAGCGGACAGGATCGCGGACTCTGTCAGGAACTGGATCAGGACATCCCGGGTCCTTGCACCGAGCGCCTTTCTGATACCGATCTCACGAGTCCTCTCCGTGACGGACACCAGCATGATGTTCATGATCCCGATGCCGCCCACCAGGAGAGAGATCGCAGCGATCCCGCCCACAGCCATGGAAAGTCCGCCCATGAGGCTGTCGATGGATCCCATCTCATCCGCCACCGTACTCGTATAGAAATCTCCCGCGTTTCTATTCTTGATTTTCCCGAGATACACCGTCAGTCTGGACATGAAATTTACCATGTCCGTTCCTTCTTTCGCGTACAGACGGCAGTAATAGAACTGGTCATTCGGCCACGTGAGCAGTGTATACGGGATATACGCGGATCCCGTATCGCCGGAGCCTCCGGACAAAAGCTTCTGGAACGCGCTCATCTCTTTTTTGTAGACGCCGACTACCGTATACATGTCTGTATCCCCGTAGACGGTGGTCCGGAAGGTCTTTCCCACCGCGTTTTCCGTTCCGAAAAGCTTTCTGGCACTCTCCTCCTCTATCACCACATTTTTCTTTCGTCCAAGAATATCTCCTTTGTTTAAATAACGTCCGGAAATCATGGTCACCGGCTGGACGTCGCCAAAATTCCAGTCGATCCCCTGGAAGTCAAATTTCATGTTTGTCCGTCCTGCAAGGACTTCTGAATTTACGCTGGCGTAACTGTCGATATAGGATATCTCATCCCCGAAGACTTCCTTGATCTTATCAAGTTCATCCAGGGTAAAGTAATCGCTGTCCCGCACATCCTCCACATTGTATCCGATGGACACCACCGCCTGGGTGGCCCCCGCGTCCTTATAGAGGTCCGCGAACAGCCCGCGCATCGTATCGCCGATGGAAACGATGGATATGACAGAACCGATTCCGATGATAATGCCCAGCATCGTCAGGAATGAGCGCATCTTGTTCGCCATGATTGCATGGAAGGCCATGATCATATTTTCGCCTAGCATCCGACCACCTCACTCTCTGTTCCGGCTGTTTTCTGGAAGTGTCTGTAGAGACCTTTCATGTGGACTTTACCGCTTCCTTTTGTCGGGTTTTCGTTGATCTCATCTTTGATGATCTGACCATCCGAGAAGTGGATGATCCGGTCCGTAAAGGCGGCGATATTTTCCTCGTGGGTGACAACGATCACTGTGGCTCCCGCTTTGTGGAGTTCCGAGAAGATCTCCATGATCTCGATGGACGCGGCTGTATCGAGATTTCCCGTCGGTTCATCCGCCAGGATCAGCGGCGGCTCGTTCGCCAGCGCTCTCGCAATGGCAACGCGCTGTCTCTGTCCGCCGGACATCTCATTGGGCATGTGTCCGGCGCGTTTTTCCAGCCCCACGCACTCCAACAGTTCCATGGCCCGCTCCGTCCTTTTCCTTTTCGGGATCCTTGCGTAGGTCATCGGGAGCTCCACATTTTTTAACGCCGATGTCCTGGAGATCAGGTTGAAGGATTGGAACACGAAGCCGATCTTTTTATTCCGCACCGCGGAGAGTTCGTCCGGGGACAGGGCCGCCGTGTCGATCCCGTCGAGGTAATAGTGACCCAGTGTCGGGCGGTCCAGGCAGCCTAAAATATTCATCAAGGTAGATTTTCCCGATCCGGAGTGTCCCATGATCGCAACGAACTCACCGCGGTGGATCGTCAGGTTGATTTTCTTTAGTCCCATGACCCGGATCGCGCCTGTGTCGTAGATCTTTACGAGGTTTTCCAGGCGGATCAGCTCGTCTGTCACGTTTTCCGTCATGTAGCGGGATCTTGTCAGTTTTTCAAACATTGTTTATTCCCCCTGTTTTCCGGATGATGTGACTGCCATTCCATCTGTGTACTGCTCTCCCGGCTCCGCGATCAGGACGGAGTTTTCATCCAGGGAGCTCCCTTCCACCGGGATGATCTCCATCTCCACATCGCCTTCCACACCGATGTCCACCGGAACCCAGGATACGGTTCCGTCACTGATCTCCTGTACGTAGTTCGTTCCGTCTTTTTCCATCACGGCGGAGACTGGGACTGTCAGGGCGTTCTCGGATTCTTCCAGGACAATGGACGCGCGGGCGGTGATTCCAGCGATCAGTTTTGTGTCCTGATCTGTGACGCGGATCTTTGTGGGGATGACGCGCTCGCTGGAACCGCCGCCTTTTTCTTCGCCGGTCGGGGAGATCGAGATGACTTCGCCGTGGACGGTCTCACCGTTTAAGATGTCCGCGGAGATCTCGGCTTCCTGGCCGACGGCGACTTTTCCGATGGTGTACTCGCTGACTTTGATCTCGAGTTCCAGGTTATCGAGGTTTTCGATCACGAAGAGTGGGGCGTCGTTTTCCATTTTGTCGGCAAAGCGGCCTACTTTTGTGTTGACGCGGACGACGGTGCCGTCGATAGGGGCTTTTAATATCGTATTATCTAACTGCTCTACGGCTTTTTCGTAGTCGAATTTTGCTTTTTCGATCTGGAGGCGGTAGGAGTCATCGGCGACGGCGGATCCGTTTTTTATTGTGTAGGAGTCGCATTCCCGTTCTGCGTCGTGGAGACCGTTTTCCGCTGTCTCAAGATCAACTTTTGGGACGCTGCCGCCATCAAAGAGGGCTTTTGTGCGGTCGTAGTTGGCCTGGGCGGTGTTCAGGTCCTGGATGGCTTTGGCGTAGCCGTTTCTTGCTTCTTTATCTTTTTCGGCGCAGGTGGTCACGGCGAGGTCGTAGTCGTTTTTGGCGATGTCGGCTTCTTTTTTTACGTCGGAATCGTCGAGGACTGCCAGGGGCTGGCCTTTTGTGACTTTGTCGCCTTCTTTTACGGGAATTTCGAGGATCTCAGCGTGGAGGTTTGAGACGACGTCTACGCTGTCGGTTCCGGAGATGGGGCCGGTGACGGTGAGGCGGTTTTGGATGGTTTTGCGGGTTGGGGTCACAGTGTCCACAACGGGAACCATGTCTTTTCCGCCGGACAGGAGTTTGATGCCGGTGATTCCGAGGATGGCAATGGCGGCGGCGATTATGATCTTTTTTCTCTTTGGGTTTTTGGGTTTCTTTTCTGTGGTTCCGGCCAGTAGGGAGTCTAGTTCTTTGTCGAATTCTTCTGGTGAGATTTTTTCTTCACTGCTCATACTCATGTGTTCCTTCCGAGGTTTTCTATGTTAAATGTGATTATTTTAACACTGGAATTTAGTATAGCAGGGAAATGTTTCTTTCTTGGGTCTTTTATCTGGCGGTTTTCTTGCGATTTTCTTACGGTTTTTTGGGGAGAGGTGAATTGGCGGGGGGTACGCACAGACCAGCTTTCAGATTCGGGCTCAGAGGATCTGAAAGCTGGTCTGTGCTGTGTACTGGCGGGAAAGCGCAGGCGCTGCGCTGTGCGTTAGGTGGATGGCTGTGCTGAGGGACGGAACAGGATACGGCAATGCTGCATAATAGTTGTGTACTGTGCTGTTGTTTTTGACGGTTGGCTCACGGATGAGAGGTTTTTACATATTTTATAGTAAGTACGTTTGAGTGAGGTATCCATGACTCCGAAATTGGAAGTTAGAGGGGTGGATTATTCCTACCATACCATGGAGGGAGAGACGAAGGCCCTTTCTGATATATCGTTTCATGTGAATTCCGGCGAGTTTCTTTGTATTGTCGGGCCGTCCGGGTGTGGGAAGTCTACGTTGCTTTCTCTGCTTGCCGGGCTTTTGGCCCCTGAGCGGGGGGAGATTCTTTTGGACGGGGTTTCTGTCGGGAAGGGGGCTTCGGGGATCGGGTACATGCTGCAGAGGGATCATTTGTTTGAGTGGCGGACGATCCTTTCGAATGTTTCACTGGGGCTTGAGGTGCGGAGGAAGTGTGATTCAAAGCATTTGAGCCGGGTGAAGGAGCTTCTGGATTCTTATGGACTTCAGTATTTTTACGATGCGCATCCGTCGGAGCTTTCCGGGGGGATGCGGCAGCGGGCTGCTTTGATCCGGACTCTTGCTTTGGAGCCGGATCTTCTGCTTCTTGATGAGCCGTTTTCTGCTCTGGATTATCAGACGAGGCTTTCGGTCTGTGATGATATCAGTTCGATCATCCGCAGCAGAAAGAAAACGGCTATCCTGATCACCCATGATCTTTCGGAGGCGGTGAGCACAGCGGACCGGATCCTGGTGCTGACGAACAGACCGGGGACGATCAAGGGGGAGCTTGTGATTCGGTTTCCGAACCATGAAATGAGTCCTTTGAAGCGGCGGAATTATCCGGAGTTTTCTTCTTATTTTAATGAATTGTGGAAGATTCTTGGGAACGGGAATGGTGATGATACGTCAACTGTCGATGGGGCCGGATCTGGAGATACAGATATTATCAATGGAACTGAATCCGGTGATGAGAATCCACCGGCAGCCAGAAACGGACTCATGACCGCTGTCAATGTGGGAGGTGAGCCGGATGAGATTTCATAGTATCGCTTCTTTTATCCTGCGCAGGCACCGGGCTGTGATCCCGGCAGCGGATCTTGCGGTCTCCCCGGCCCAGTGCCGGTATCTGGAGCAGGAGCGGCGGATCCGGAGGCAGATCTTCATCTGCAGGATCTTATTTCTGGTCCTGTTTCTTTTTTCCTGGGAGATCAGCGCCCGGATCGGGATCCTGAACGATTTTATTTTCAGTTCCCCGTCCCGGGTGCTCTCCTGTTTTCTTTCCATGGCGGCAGACCGGACGATCTTTTACCACACGGGAGTCACGGTTTTGGAGACGCTTTTGAGCTTTTTTCTTGTGACATGGATCGGGATCTTCGGCGCGGTGGCGCTCTGGTCCAGCAGGCGGCTGGCAAAGATTCTGGAACCGTACCTTGTCATGCTAAACAGTCTGCCGAAATCTGCTCTCGCGCCGGTACTCATCGTATGGCTGGGCAACAACATGAAGACGATCATCACGGCGGCGGTCTCTGTGGCGGTATTTGGCTCGATCTTAACGCTCTACAACGGCTTTCTCTCCATGGATCCTGACCAGATCCGTCTGATCTACACGCTGGGAGGAAAACAGAAGGATGTCCTCACAAAGGTCCTGCTGCCCGGCTCTGTTCCACTTATCATCAGCAACATGAAGGTCAACATCGGTCTCTGCCTCGTCGGCGTCATCATCGGCGAGTTTCTCTCCGCCCAGGCAGGCCTTGGCTTCCTCATCATCTACGGCAGCCAGGTCTTTAAGCTGGATCTCGTGATCATGTCCATCGTGATCCTCTGTATTCTGTCCGCAATCCTGTATCAGGCGGTGGCAGTGCTGGAACGGAGGTGTAGGCAGTAGAATCCCATCCACAGCTTCTGGTATCGGTAGGTTTTTCGGATGTATGACAATCCGTTAATCCATAAAATCTTTCTAAACAAATTTTTTTACCAACATCATGCACCGCTCTCATCAGTGACTGGAAGAAATAGTCTCACAAACAAAAATCCCCAGAAAACACCGCCCATATAATGGAGCATGTCTTCTGGGGAATATTTTTTGATTTTAAGCTAGTCCAAGGACTCTCTGTAGAATCCGCCGTAGAAGTCTTCTGTTTTGAATACGTTTATGATCACGTTTTCATCTACTTCCTGGATCAGCTGGACGATATCGTTGATCTCATAGGAAGAAATTACGGTGTGGAGCAGGTACATTTTTTTGTGGCTGTAGCCGCCGATGGCGTCCACGCAGGAAATACCGTGGTGATACTTGCTGACATACGCCTTCATGACCTCTTCCGCTTTCTCCGTGGTGATCTGTAAGGTCACGCGGTCATAGCGGTGATGGAAGGTGGAGATCATCTTTGTGGAGATGAACTGGAACAGGATGGAATATCCTGCATACTCCCAACCGAACATGTGTCCAAAAATTACAAGGATACACACATTTCCCATGAACACATAGTTCCAAATGGACTTTCCGGTCTTATTGGAAACATAGAGGGCAATAAAGTCGGTACCACCTGTGGATGCGTTTCCTTTTAAGGAAAGGACAACGGACAGTCCGTAAAGCACACCGCCGAAGATCACATTCAGGGTCAGATCCTCAAATAGCGGAGTATAGTGGCAGACTTTTAAGAAAAAGCTTGCAAAAAATACCTGCAGCAGCGAAAACACCGTGAATTTCACGTTGATGCTGCGGCAGCACATCAGGGCAACAGGCAGGTTTAAAACAACGAGCGCCAAAGATGTCGAGACGGTAAATCCATACAGTTCAGCGATTCGGTCGATCAAAATCGCAAGTCCCGTAAATCCGCTGGACAGAAGGCCTGCCGGACGAATAAAGGCCAGAATTACATAAGACTGCAGAAGGGCAGATGCCAGAACTGCCACGAAGGAAATCGCACAGCGGACAACAAAATTTTTCCGTATTTCACGTACCTTTTTGGTAACATCATTCCAGGAACTCATAAGTGGGGTACTCCTTTTTCATACTCTTGGTGCTGCGATCCGGTATTGTTGTATTTGATAAATCAAATGGTGTATTTTCCCGAATCGGTCCATCGTTTTCAGATTCTTTGCCGTTTTGTATGGGGTATTAGAAAAACGACCTTCCTAACTTTATCATGATTTTTTTGATTGTCAATCGGTCTCTTGAAAAACGAGAAAAAAACAACCGGAGGAGAACTCCGGCTTAATAATGTTAAAAATTCTATTCTCTTGTTTCCGCATCTGTACAATTATTTTCCGCGGTTTTCCCCGATCGCCGTGAGGTACCGGTTGCACGCATCCTTCATGCACGCGATCAATGGCTTCTGCGTCAAAGCAAAATAGCGCTCCCTGATCTCCTTCTCGATCAGCGGAACGTCTGTCCTCAGGCTCTTCCCCACAAACATGGATGCCACGAACTGCTTCGTCACCTCAAGGATCGTATTGCAGTCCAGTTCCAGGATCTTCCCCGTATCCCGCTCCACGATCAGACTGATATAAAATTCCCCGTGGAGATTGTAGATCGCATCCTCTTTGCTCGGCTTTGCCTGGCCGACCACAAGGATCGTGTTTTTGTTTTCCATATAATATACCCCTTTTTGTTCCCCGATATAAGAAATTGCTCATAGTGACCGACCTGCCCGCTCACGCAGACGAAACCTTTGCTGACAGCGCAAGAAAAACAAATGTCATCTGCGGTGCCGCTTGTTTTACTTTTGCGCCCGTTACATAGTATATCACAAAATATATTCGTTTTCCATTGACTTTTCTATGCATTTCCACTAGACTAGAGACAACGAAAACAGATTCTTTTATTTATCGGGACTCCTGCCCGGATGTTCCCTCCGTAAATAAGAGCCATGAATCTTCCAACAGGGGATCAGTGGCTTTTTTTGTTGCCTGAAATCCGAAAAACGATCCATATCGGCTTTTTCATACACACGGCAGTGAAAAAAGTTTTCCCCCTCATCAAACATATTTGGAGGATAAATACCATGACATTTTTTAAAGATCTGGATACCATTATGAAACAGGATTTCGGAAACCGTGGGCTCTTAAAAGCACTCCCGGACAATCCGATCCAGGAAACCTTAAACACGCTCGCGGACGCCCGCCGTGTCATTCTCTTAACCGGCTTTCCGGTCCGACTCAGCGACGGCTCTTTTGTTGGTGAAACCGACGGCCCCTTAGGCACCGCTGATATTGCAGCAGCCCTGACCGCTCTCGGCGCCTCCGTCCTCGTGATCACCGATGAGCCCGCCTTTTCCATTGTAAGCGACGTTGTCTGCTACCGCGCTCCAAAAGCAAAACTCATGATGCTCCCTAAAACAGACACCGGCGACTTCATCCGAAATTGCATCAAAACCTTCGCCCCGACCCACCTCATCTCCTTAGAACGCCCCGGTAAAGCCGCCAACGGCCACTACCACAGCATGCGCGGCGAAGTCCTCGATGACATGATCACTGACTCCGCCCTCTTTCTCTCCGAAGCAAAAAAATCCGGAGCCACCACCATCTCCATCGGCGACGGCGGCAACGAGATGGGCATGGGCACCTACCGCGACGTGATCGAACACTTCGTTCCCTTCGGTGGAACGATCTGCACCGCCGAATCCGCCGACATCACCCTCGCCAGCGGCGTCTCCAACTGGTGGGGAATAGGTATCGCCGCCCTCTGCTCCCTCTTCGCTGAAAAAAATCTCCTCCCGACCCGCGAGGAAGAGACCGAGTCTCTCCGCCTCGCCGTAGCCGCCGGCAGCGTAGACGGCTGCACCAAAAAGAACGAAATGACCGTCGACCGCCTGGATCTCGAGACGCATCTCGGAATCCTGGATTCTGTTAACGACATCTTAAAGAAAGAACTGGACATATGTGCAATTGCATAAAGTAATCTCCATATCGCACAGCGCAGCGCCTGCGATCTCGCCAATACACTCGGCTGGCCACCCTCGCGCAGCCAATCTCAGCGCTGGCCTGGGTCCGGATCCGGGTGCCTGATTTCGGGGGCATGGTTTCCTCTTAGTGCGCAGGAGAATGCGTTGGAGGAACCGTCCCCGAAATCCCGAGTATCCGGAGCCGGACTCAGGCCAGCACGTACCCTTTAGCCAATCCCCCGCACATTTCATATTGACATTCCCCACCCCAATTCTATATAATAGACATAAATAATACGAATACCACATATGAAAGGGGGTTATACTCCTGCGGTCCCACTCGGACGGCAGTATTTTTATGGAACAGCACCTGTCACAATACAAAATCTTCTACGAAGTAGCCCGCTGCGGCAACATCTCCCGCGCCGCCAAAGAACTTTACATCAGCCAGCCTGCCATCAGCAAAGCCATCAGTAAACTTGAAGAAAGCCTCGGCATCAAACTCTTCAGCCGAAACTCCCGCGGCGTCCAACTAACAAGAGAAGGCGCGATCCTCTTCCAGCATGTGAACACCGCCTTCGACTCCATCGGCCGCGGCGAACGCGAACTGAAGCGGATCCATGATTTCCATATCGGGAACTTGAAGATCGGTGTCAGCAACACTCTGTGCAAATACGTCCTTCTCCCCTACTTAAAAGGATTCATCGGAAAATACCCGCACGTAAACATCGCCATCGAGAGCCAGTCCACCTACCAGACCCTCGACATGCTGGATGCCAGAAAGATCGATATCGGACTCGTGGCGGAACCAAAAAGCAAAAAAGGCCTCCACTTCCAGCCGGTAATGGAAATCAGCGATGCATTCGTCTGTACTCCGGCCTATCTGGAAAACCTCCATCTGAGAGAGGGCAATGACACCGATATTTTTAAAACCGGAAATATCATGCTCTTAAACCGCTCCAATATGAGCCGGAAACATGTGGACGCCTACCTGGCTGACAACCAGATCGAGATCAACCAGATCCTGGAGACCACCGACATGGAACTCCTCATCGAATTCTCCCGGATCGGACTCGGAATCGGCTGCGTCATCAAAGATTTCGTCGAGGATGACCTGAAAAACGGTACACTCATTGAGATCCCGTTAGATATCCCGATCCCGAAACGCGTCATCGGCTTCTGCTGCCATCCTCAGGATATGCCGGATACCCTGAGAGAATTCATGGAATTCTCCCGGACATTCCACAAAGCATGATCTGACAATCGCGGGCATTTTTAATACCGATCTTCCCAGAATCGGCAAACAAACAATATAAGTACGAATCGCCCGCAAAAAAAGAGCCGGGAACTGAATTCCGATCAATTACAAAATCCAGTTCCCGGCTCTTTTTAGTTTCTCATTTGTAACTGTTCAGTACCTTCACAGTTACATGCAAAAATCCATTCCAAATCGGCTACGCCGATGGATTTTTGCCTTTTTGCCTAGGTTTTCTTACGGTCAGCGCAACAAGTGCGCAGACCTACTGAACAGTTACTCTCATTTTTCTTATGTACGCTCAACCACTCCTCCAGGCGCAGTCTCCGCACGCGTTTTTACAAACCAAATCCCTAATTCTGGTCCTTATACCCAGTCACTTCATAAAACTTCTCAAGACTTCCATACTTAAACACCATCTTAAGCTCACTTCCGATGCTGTTCATCATCGTCTCATCCGGGATCTCGTCGCGGTGGTACCATCCCGCCTCAGAGAGCTCATCCTCCTGAAGCTTGATCTTATCCGGTCCGTCTAACTCCGCAAAAAATCCGATCATCTCCGTGTCAGAGAATGCCCATGGCTGGCTCTTATAATAGCGGATGTTCTTGACCTTCAGTCCGACCTCCTCCATGACCTCACGGTGGATCGTCTCCTCAAAGCTCTCCCCGATCTCCACGAAACCGGCGATCAGCGCGTATCCGCGGTACGGGTTGTTGTTCACGCGGTATCTGGACATTAAAAGTCTGTCCCCGTCGGAGATTGCAACGATGACAGCCGGAGAGATCTTCGGATACTCCGTCTGTCCGCACTCCGGGCACACTAACGCACGCTCAGTCTTGCTGTTCTCCATCAGATGACCACAGCGTCCGCAGTACTTTCTGCTCTCTTTAAAGCGATGAATCTGTGTCGCCGTGATTCCCGCGAAAGCCTGATACATCGGATGCATCTTTCTGTACGCCGCTGTCGAACAGAGTTCATAGACATCGGAATCATATCTCGGCATCTCCGTCACATAGTAATAATGATTTCCATCGATGGCGAACAGATAATACGCGCTTTCTTTCAGCAGCTCTTTGTCCTCCGGGAAATCAGAAAACTTCGGAATCTCGTGATTTTCCTCGTCCACTTTTCTTAAAAGTGTCTTACTCTTCTTTATATAAAGGACAAAGTCCTCATCCTGCGCCTTCGGCTGTCCGTAGGTCAGGTCAAATTTATGCGGGTTGATATCCTGGATCATTCCTATACTCCTTATTCGTTGACACAAGTTTCTGCCTCCCCGCAGCACCTCTCAGTTTCTGCTGCCGACCCGGCAAAACCTTAAAATTTTCACATCATTTCCATGATACGACGGGCATTCATTTTTGTCAATCCATCAAAACCTTCCGCTCTGCACAGTTCCTCAAAGAAACTCCGCCATATGTTTCCCTGTTTCGGTTGACGAACATGTTCATTTGCCTTATAATGCCATTCAGTGTCCCTTCACAAAGGGAGAATGTATGTTTATTTGTAACCGTGAAATTTCTTCACGGTTATCTATGTTTTACGAAAGGAGTTACCCAAATGGCAACAGAAAACAAAATGGGCGTCATGCCGCTAAACCGGCTTCTGATCTCCATGTCCGTACCAATGATGATCTCGATGCTCGTCCAGGCACTCTATAACATTGTGGACAGTATGTTCGTCGCGCAGTTAAGCGAGAATGCCCTGACCGCCGTATCCCTGGCGTTCCCGGCGCAGAACCTGATGATCGCCGTGGCGACCGGAACCGGCGTCGGTGTCAATGCTGCCCTCTCAAGAAATCTCGGCGAAAAGAACTTTGATCGCGCCAACAGGATCGCGGACCACGCGCTGTTCCTGGCGGCTATGAGCTACATCGTATTCGCGCTCTTCGGTCTCTTCTTTGCGAGACAGTTCTTCCGTCTCCAGACCGATATCGAGGAGATTGTGGATCTCGGAACTACTTATTTGAGAGTCTGCACGATCGCTTCCTTCGGACTCTTTATGGAGATCGCATGTGAGCGTCTCTTACAGTCTACCGGAAAAACGATTTACTCCATGTACACCCAGGGACTCGGCGCCATCATCAACATCGTCCTGGACCCGATCCTGATCTTCGGTTACTTCGGAGCACCGGCTCTCGGGATCGCCGGTGCCGCAGGCGCCACTGTTTTCGGACAGATCATCGCCTTCGGCCTCGGTTTTTACTTAAATAAGACGAAAAACCACGAGATCACGATCTCCCTCAGGAGCTTTAAGCCCAACGGTGAGATCATCCGCCACATTTACGCGGTGGGCGTTCCGTCCATCATCATGGCATCCATCGGAAGTATCATGACCTTTGGAATCAACAAGATCCTTATTGCCTTTTCTTCCACGGCGACAGCTGTATTCGGTGTCTACTTCAAGCTCCAGAGCTTCGTGTTCATGCCGGTCTTCGGTTTAAACAACGGAACCGTTCCGATCATCGCCTACAACTACGGTGCCGGAAAACCGGACCGAATTATGGGAACCATAAAGCTGGCCGCTGTGTACGCTACAACGATCATGCTGTGCGGCTTCGCTGTCTTCCAGCTCATGCCGGATAAGCTTTTAATGATCTTCAGCGCCTCCGATACGATGCTCTCCATCGGCATTCCGGCACTCCGGATCATCTCCATCAGCTTCCTGTTTGCGGGCTGCTCCATCGTCTGTACTTCCCTGTTCCAGGCACTTGGACATGGAATGCTGAGTTTATGGATCTCCGTGTTCCGTCAGCTTGTCGTTCTTCTGCCGGTGGCATTTATCTTCGCAAGGATCGGTGGTCTTCACACCGTGTGGTTTGCCTTCCCGATCGCCGAAGCTTTCGCGATCATCTTCAGCGGTGTGTGCCTTGTCCATGTGTACCGTAAGGAGATCATTCCGTTGAAAGCACAGCAGGGAAAATAGTTTTTTAATTAAAGAATCGAATTTTTCAGACATGTAAGCTTACGTCCTGACAGGTCGTTTCTCCCGGTTATTTCCGTGTATGAAACGGCTTTGCCAGACTGAAGTTTACATGCCTTTTTGTTATTACCTCTTTTCCGAAGTTCAAAATCATTCCTCGTCTTTTCGCATTCTCCGATGATCTGCATTTCTGTCCGTCAGCATTTTCTTATAAATTTTTTTCAAAAAATATGTGATTTTAACCTTTTAGTTCAAGACAAACCGCGAATTTTATAGTATGATATAGCTACTTACAAAACAGAGGTTCTAAGTCTCATATACCGGCGACAAGGATCCGTCGTCCGTTTCCCTATGAAAATTAATGAATACTTACATTACCCGCTGCCAGAAACATTTTTTAATGGCCGACAGCTGACATCAGTCTGCCCTGATTGGAAATTTGGAGGATGATGTATGAAAGAATTATCGAAAACGCTGACCGGAAAAAAGATCCGGGATGAAATGTTAAAAAGAAAGATGACAGTCCGCGATCTCCAGGATGCACTGGAACTGGACAGTCCCCAGTCGATCTATAAGTGGCTTCGCGGGGAATCGCTCCCCTCTCTTCCGAATATGCTGGTCCTCGGTGAGCTGTTCAAGGTTCCGTTGGAAAGGCTTCTGGTCCATGAGGACGGAAGTGTCGCTTACCACCGTATCTTCGATGACAGCCTTCCTTACGAGATTGCCTATCTGGTCCAGGACAAAGATGACTTTTCCGCAAAAAGGCGGCATGTGGCACGGGCAGATACCTTCGCGGGAACCTGTTACTCAGGAATCTTTAATCTGCCTCAGGAGTGTCCTCACTCAAAAGCTCCTCATAACTGACATTTAAGACTTTTGCGAAGTATCTCAGTTCAATATCGGTCACAAACCTCTTTCCGCTCTCAATCCTCTGGATCGCGTTCTTATCAAGGTCCAGACCGAGAAGCTGAAGCATATCCGCCAGTCGTTTCTGTGAAACATCGTTCATCCTGCTGCGAAGTTCACGGATCTTGATCCCGCAGATATTGTTCCTGCCGGATATTGACTTGTTTTTGTACATATAATAACACTCCTTGTTTGGCATTCACTAATTGTCACTCCAAACAATATATGTTATTATTAAAACAGTCATGACATTCACTGGATGTCACAAGAAGATTTTATTGGTACGCATTATCAAACCAAAATAATATGATCCTGCTGCCGCACCACAGGAGCAGATCTCTTAAATATACAACTTTTCAAAGGAGGATTTATTTATGGAAATCACAAAAGAATTAAAACAGGATCTCTCCGAGCTGGAATCTGCGTGCAGCAGTTTTCTCGGAAAATATGAATCACAGCTCACGGACGCGCTGAATAAGACGAAAATGTCCGCTGAGGACAGCTTGAAAATAGACCTGATGTTAGAACTTGTCACCCACCTCTCCTCCGCGCAGTTCGTCTCTTCCTACATGCAGAAGGATATCGTGAAGGAAGGAATTCTGCTCCAGGATGCGGCCGGAAATTTCACGCTCGGCGGCGATCCTCTTCCGACGATGAGCGATATCGAAGTGTATGTCCACGATGATGAATTAAACCAGGACGTCTGGAAGCGTGTATTTATCGGCGGCGGAACCGAAAAGCGGATCTGCGGTCTGCGCCATCCGGATCTCACTTCCGGAGTCCATGCAAGAATCCGCGGTTAGTTTTTCCCAGGAAAAGTCCATAAAAAAGATCCGCCAGCATACCGTACGAAACTATCTTCGGTATCCTGACAGATCTTTTTTCTTTATTTCGTAACTGTTCAGCGCCTTTTCCCTGTGTCTCATACGGTCAACGCGGCAAGTGCGCAGACCTGCGGAACAGTTACTTTATTTCTTACTTATTTATCTTTTTCTCCTCATACTCCTTCAGCGCCCGCAGTGCCTCCCCTGACAGCGGAAACAGCACTATCAGGTTAAACACCGTCATAAGACCAACGCCCACGTCTCCGAGATCCCACACCACCGTGTACGCCTGCAGTCCGCCGACGAACAGCATGATCAAAGCAAAGATCTTGTAGAGTGTCTGATAAATCCAACGGTTTCCGAACAGGTACGCAACGTTGGATCTAGCGTAGAACAGGATACCGAGGAACGTTGAGAAGCTGAATAACGCCAGCGTCACCGCGATAAATACCACGCCGAACTCACCCATATAGTAGCTCATGACTTTCTGTAAAAGATCCATTCCCACAAGCCCCGTCATCAGTTCTTCCGGGACGAGCAGCATGATCATCGCCGTGCAGCTGCAGATCACGATGGTGTCGATAAATACGCCAAGCGCCTGCACGAGACCGACCTTTACCGGATTGCTCTCCTCCGCCGCAGCCGCCGCGCATGGTGCGGAACCGGAACCAGCCTCATTGGAAAACAGGCCGCGCTTCACGCCGTTCATGAGCACCGCGCCAAAGCCGCCCGCCGCGATCTGGCGAAGGCCGAAGGCTTCCGCAAAGATCCTCGCAAACACGCCAGGAACACTACTCAAATGGGTCGCGATGATAAACAGGGTGATCACAAAATAGCAGCCCGCCATGATCGGAACGATCACATCAAGGGCGCGGACCGTAGCGTTCTTTCTCATAACGATCACCGCAGAGATCACGACGAGGACTACCGTCGTCACGAGCGGCGAAATTCCAAAGGCATTCTCAAATGCCGACGCCACAGAGTTGCTGATGACCTGGCTGATTCCACCCCAGCAGATCAGGCCGGACAGCGCAAACAGGACCGCGATCACGGAACGTTTCAGTTTCTTCTTTCTCACCCTCTCCGCATAGCTGTGGATATAGTAAGCCGGACCACCGTGGTAACCGCCGTAGAGCGGGTCCTTTTCCTTATAAAGCTGCGCTAAAGCCGCCTCCACAAACGCTGTGGAGGCCCCAAGCGCCGCCGACAGCCACATCCAGAACACAGCACCGGCACCGCCTGCCGAGATCGCCGCAACGACTCCCACGAGGTTTCCCATTCCTACTCGGGTCGCTGTGGACACAAACAAAGTCTGGATCGGTGACAGGCCGCCTTCCTCCTGTTTCTTTCCGTTCAAAGCCCGGATCATGTCCGGAAACAGGCGGACCGGAAGAAATCTTGTCCGAAGCGTAAAATAGACTCCCGTTGGAATTAAAAGCAAAACAAGAAGCGGAATCCCGATCCCATTTCCGTTCCCCAGCGGAATCGTAAACAGGTCTCCCCATAAGAAGCGGTACACCGCTTCGATAACTGCTGTTACCATAAGTAAATTTTCTCCTTTTCGATATAACATGACAGACAGGCGCCCGCTCCCCCAAAGCGTACTTTTCAAGCTTCAATACTAAAACGCGCCAGTCTGTTAAATTGGCATGTACAAGTTTTTATTATACACGTTTATAATGTGTGCTGTCAAGTAATCCTTATGAATAGCCCACGACAAACGCATGAATGATTGTCTACCACCAATTCTGTTTTCAGCTATTTTTA